>Ga0302309_10000158_pt1 | contig 92737 bp, 91 predicted proteins | sample III_Palsa_N1_1_FD_200453 | JGI IMG/M metagenome (GOLD analysis project Ga0302309, IMG submission 200453) | Peat permafrost microbial communities from Stordalen Mire near Abisko, Sweden - III_Palsa_N1_1 | ecosystem: Environmental > Terrestrial > Soil > Palsa > Peat permafrost | place: Sweden...
CCAATGGCCACATCGCAGGTTGTCACCGCTTTTTCCAGCACAATGGGCTGCACTACCGAGGTAAATACCCGGCTGCCGATATTATTCTGTAGGCGACGTAGTTTATAAATGGATGGATCGAACACCTTCACTTCAGCGCCTAACGATATGGCCGTACGCGCGGCATATTCGCCAACGGTGCCGGCCCCTAAAATTACAATTTCTGTCGGCGGTACACCGGTGATGCCTCCGAGCATCAGCCCTTTCCCGTCGAACACATTGCTTAAATACTCGGCCGCTATCAATATGGATGTTGCCCCAACTATCTCGCTCATTGCACGGACAACGGTTAATGAACCACCTTCGTCCTGCAAATGCTCAAAGCATAACGCCGTTACTTTTTTGTTGATAAGTGCCTGCAGGCATTCGGGTTTTAGCGTTGAGACCTGCAGGGCCGATATTAGTATCTGTCCCGGCTTCATCATTTCTATTTCCTGCAATGTAGGCGGGGCAATTTTGATGATGATATCGGCTTCGTAAACAGATTTGCTATCATAAACGATCTTAGCGCCCTGGTCGTTATAGTCCTTGTCCGAAAAATTAGCGGCCTGGCCGGCATTATGCTCCAGCATTACATCGTGCCCGTTATTGATGAGCAGCGCAACCGATAAAGGTGTAAGCGCTATCCTGTTCTCCTGGAACGAAACTTCTTTTGGAATGCCAATATAGAGCTTGTTTTTTTTGGTTTTTACTTCCAGCATCGACTCCTGGGGTTGCATCATAGCCTGTTTGGCGATGTCAGAAAACCCGCTTAATTTCCCTGAATTCATCTATGGCAGTTGTTTACGGGTGATGAAGTTAAGAAAAAAATTTGTATCATTTTAAATCAAATCTTATCTGCACTTATATTTCGCTCACTGTCGCTTAAAACATCTATTTGTATACGAGTGTAATGTTCAGGTAGCAGGTCGGGTATTTTTTCCGGCCATTCGATGAAACAATAGTTGCCCGAATCGATATATTCTTCAAAACCGATATCCAGCGCTTCGGCCTGGTTTTTCAGCCTGTAAAAATCGAAGTGAAAAATACGCCCATTAGGTGAACGATATTCATTTACAATGGCGAAAGTGGGGCTTGAGGTGTTATCGGTAACGCCAAGTTGTTTGCATAATGCATTGATGAGCGTGGTTTTGCCTGCGCCCATCTGGCCGTAAAAAAGAAAGGTTTTTTGCGGGGATGCAAAATCCAGAATTTTTTGCGCGGCGGTATCGAGATCAGAGAGGCTGTTGAGCTGCAAATTCATTTTGCGAAAATAGGCATAAAAATACAACTGGTTTAAGTTAGCGCTGCGCTTTTAAATCAATTTTAGAAGAAATCAGGACTCCGTCCGGCTTAGCTGAACGGGATGTTATTAGAAAATGATTAGGCCATTCTGTTTGCCACCGGGCACATAAATTAATTAAACTTGCCGATAATTTTTAAAGAACATCTATCATCAACATAAAAAAACAAATGGAACAGGATATAAAAAACACAGCCCTGCTGGTAATGGATATGCAGCAGGGGATTTTAGGAAATTATCCGGCGGCTGCAACAGCAACGGCCAACGTGGCAAAGGCGATAGCTAATGCCCGCGCTAAACAAATACCGGTGATCTATGTAGTTGTAGGTTTCCGCAAAGGTGCGCCTGAAGTAAGTTTGAACAATAAAGGGTTCGGTAGCCGAAAGGACAGCTTTGGCGGGATTAATATGGATGAATTTATGAAGGTACATCCCGATATTGCACCGCAGGGAAATGAAGTAACCGTAATAAAACGCCGGGTAAGCGCCTTCACCGGCAGTGACCTGGAAGTTATTTTACGCTCGATGAATATACAACACCTCGTACTCACAGGCATATCCACTAGCGGGGTGGTATTGGCTACGCTGGTAGAGGCCGCCGATAAAGATTTCCGCCTTACAGTAATAAGTGATTGCTGTTTCGACCCGGATGAAGAAGTGCACCGCGTTTTAACCCAAAATATTTTCAGTAAGCGTGGCGATGTTATAACGCTGGAAGAATGGGTAGGATAAAGTTGCTTGTTGCTATAACGTAGTTTATACGCTACCGCGTTATCCCCGCAGAATTAAACTGAAGGTCGTACAATTTACGGTAATAACCGTGCTCAATTTTGAGTAATTCCTGGTGGGTGCCCATTTCCTTTATTTCACCATGATCGAGCACGATAATGCGGTCGGCATTCTGGATGGTGGAGAGGCGGTGGGCTATCACTATAGCCGTACGACCCTGCATGAGCTTATTGATAGCGTTTTGGATGAGTATTTCTGTTTCGGTATCGACTGATGAGGTCGCCTCATCCAAAACCAAAATAGCCGGGTTATAAACCAGTGCGCGGATAAACGAGATCAATTGCGCCTGCCCCGCCGATAGGGTCGAGCCGCGCTCCATTACATTGTAATCATAGCCACCGGGTAAACGTTCGATAAATTCGTGTGCGCCCACATCTTTAGCCGCCGCAATCACTTGTTCGCGGGTGATGGTTTCATTGTTCAAACTGATGTTGTTGGCAATGGTGTCGGTAAACAAAAACACATCCTGTATCACCGTAGCTATTTGTGCGCGGAGGTAATCTACGTCATAATCATGAATGTCGATATCATCAACCGTAACCGTGCCTTTTGCTATCTCATAAAAGCGGTTCAGTATGTTTATGGTGGATGATTTGCCTGCACCGGTTGCGCCCACTAACGCCAGGGTTTCACCCGGCTTCACATGGAAATTGATGTTTTTCAGTACCCAGTTCTCATCGTTATAAGCAAACCAAACATTTTCAAAGCGAATGTCGCCTTGTATCCTGCCTGTTCGTACTGTGCCGTTATTTTCGGCCACTTCCTGCGTATCTAAAACTTTAAAAATCCTGTCGGCGCCAACCATACCCATTTGTAGCGTATTGAATTTATCGGCCAACTGACGTATCGGCCTGAACATGAGGTTGAGCATGCCGATATAGGCAACAATCGTTCCGGCTGTTACCGGCTGTTTACCGGTGCCCAGCCATTTTAATTGGCCATCACTCAAAACGCGTTTTGCCCCATACCAAACCAGCAAACCCATACAAATAGCAAACAGGATTTCAACCACCGGGAAAAATATGGAATAATACCAGTTGGAGCGGATGTTGGCATCACGGTATTTTTTATTTACCGAAATGAACTTGCGCATCTCCTGGTCTTCGCGGGCGAAATATTGTATCACGCTGATGCCGGAAATATGCTCGGCCAAAAACGTGTTGAGGTGCGCCACCTGTGTACGCACTTCCTGGAAAGATGACTTTATCGCTTCCTTAAAAATATACGTAGCCACAAAAAACAGCGGCATGGGGATCAGCGTAACCAAAGCCAGTTTCCAGTCCATGTAGAGCATTACGCCTACTAAGGCAATTACCAATAGCATATCACCCATTATAGAGATAAGCCCTTCGGAAAAAATATCGGCGATAGTTTCCAAATCAGACACGGTTCGCGTAATGAGCACACCTATCGGCGTACGGTCGAAATATTTCAGCCTTAAACTGGTAATATGATTGAAAATATCGATGCGCAGGTCGCGGATGACCGATTCGCCCAGCCAGTTGGTAATAAAGGTTTGATAATATTGGGCCACAGTTTGTATAATTAACTGTGCCATCATCAACCCGACCATAAAAAGCAGGCCGTCGTAATCATCCTTTAAAATATAATTGTCGAGCGTTTTTTGTATGAGGATGGGCTGTACAATGGCAATCGCCGCCAGGAAAATTGTTAAGAAAACAGCAATTACAAAAGTTTTATTGTATGGCTTAACATAGCACATTACGCGGCCCAGCAAGTTCCAGTCGAGCGCTTTGCCGGTTACCGCAGATGCCTTTTTCTGATCTTTATTTTCCTCTTTTTTACTCACCAGAACAAAGGTAACTATTAAAACAGATAAGCTTATAGATTTGCTCCCCCTTCAGGGGGCTGGGGGGCATATTTTACTTCTGTAAGATATAACCCGCATGCCGGCACCGACGTTCCTGCATTGCTGCGGTTTTTACTTTGGATAATGAGTTTTACTTCCCACGGTTCTATCTCTTTCCGGCCTACCTGTAGCAACGTACCCACAATGGCCCGCACCATGTTGCGTAAAAAGCGGTCGGCTGAAATGTGGAATATGATACCGCTATCCGTTTTTACCCACTCCGCGTAGGATATTTTGCAGTTATTGGTTTTTACCTGCGTATTCGATTTACTGAAACAGCTGAAATCGGTGTACTCCATCATAATCCTCGCCGCCTGGTTCATTAGCTCAATATCCGGCTCATCGCGCAGCAACCAGGAGTAGCCGTGCTTGAACGGGTCTTTATTAAAATGGATATGATACTCATATGAACGCAATACCGCATCAAATCTTGCATGGGCTTCGGCTGCAACAGGGATGATATTTTTTATGGCGATGTCATTGGGTAGTAAGGCATTTAAGCTTTTAAGTTTGTCCATAGTCGATAGACCATAGCCCATGGCAGCTACATTCTTGTCCATAGTCGATAGACCATAGCCCATGGCAGCTGCATTTTTTGCTATGGTCCATGGACTATGGTCCATGATCTCAAAAAAATCAAAGTGTGCAAAAAACTCCTTCGCATGCACTCCCGTATCGGTCCGTCCGCAGCCGGTGGTTTCTATTTGCTGGCGCAAAACGGTGCTTAATGCTTTATCCAAAACTTCCTGCACTGTAACCGCGTTAGGCTGTATTTGCCAGCCGTGATAGTTGGTGCCATCGTAAGAAAGTTCGATAAAAAAGCGTTGGTTTGCCACAGAAGGCAAATGTAATGCTTTGATTGGCGATTTCAGATTTACTGAATTACGATTTGATGATAATAGATTAAATCTACATCCTATCTTTGCTCAACAATACAAATACTTATGTTACAACGCATACAAAGCATTTACCTCTTTTTAGCCGGACTGGCCATATTCGCGCTCTATTTGTTTCCATTGGTTCACAATGTTTATGTGGACAGCACGCCCACAAGCATTATGGTTACCGGCAGCTATACCGATGCCGGCGGACAGCAGCAAATGCAAACGCACTTTGTGGCGCTTTCGGCAGTTACAGCTGTTGTGGGGCTGATACCTATCGTTATCATCTTCCTGTTCCGCAACCGCAAACAACAGATCGCTTTTTGCTGGAGCGCTCTGCTGGTTGTTATCGGCTACAGTTTCTGGATAGCGCAGGTTGCCAAAAGCATCACTGGCCCGGTTACCCTGCAATTTAATAATTTTGGTATAGGCATGCTGCTTTGCCCGCTGAGTATTATTTTTTTGATCGGCGCAGTTAGGTCCATACAGCGTGATGAAAAACTGGTTAAGTCGGCAGATAGGCTGCGGTAGTTAAATCCTTGTTAATTTTTGTTAAAATTAATCGCGATTACTGCCAGGCTGAACAATATTAGCAGATAATCTTTTACCTTTAAACATGGTTTGTTATTTTCGCAAATAAATGACAAGGTTTTGAGATCGTCTCAAATCTAATGTCTCAAATCTCATATCTGGTTAAATGGAAGAATTTGAAGCAAGCGCATCGGCAAATAAAACCAAATCGATATACATTTCAACAGTATTCGGGGTTGCCCTGGTATTGCTGATGGTAGGCTTGCTGGGCCTTATACTGGTTCATGCCAATAACCTTTCGCGCTATGTGAAAGAGAATATTGTGTTGAATATTTATATGGACGATGCCGCCCATGAAACTGATATTTTGCAGCTACAACGCGACCTGGAAGCCAACCCTATGGTTAAGCAAACCCAGTATGTTAACAAGGAACTGGCTGCCCGTAACCTGCAAAAGGATTTGGGCGAGGATTTTGTAAAGTTTTTAGGCTATAATCCATTGTCAGCTTCGCTGGATGTTTATCTTAAGGCTGATTATGCCAACAATGCCGATATAGACAAATTCAAAGGTGAATTGCTGAAAAATCCGTTGGTGAAAGAAGTAAAATACCAGCAGTCGCTTGTGGATATGATGAACCAGAACCTTACTTCCATAACACTCATTATACTGGCATTTACCGCTATATTCGTAGTGGTTTCGGTAGCATTGATTAACAACACCATCAGGCTGGCAATCTATTCACAACGGTTTTTAATTAAGTCGATGCAACTGGTAGGCGCAACCAAAGGCTTTATACGCAAGCCGTTCATCCTTTATGGTATCTGGCACGGGTTATTAGGCGGGTTAATAGCCATTATGATACTGATCGCAACTTTATATTTCGCTTACCAACAAGTTCCTGACCTCATTGTACTACAGAATTACTACGAATTTGGCATCGTATTTTTGGTAGTGATAGGCATGGGACTGTTTATATCAGGGTTTAGCACCTTTTTAGCCGTAAATAAATTTTTAAGGCTGAAGATATATGATCTGTATAGGTAGAGGTTAGAGATCAGAGATTAGGCGACATACGGTTAAAGGTAAAAGGCGAAGGGTAAAAGGTAGTTTAGAATTAAATAAAGAATTCAATATATAGAGAGTAGTAAAAATCAATAATTCACTCAATCACTCATTCAATAATTAAATCATGGCACAACAGAAATATACTAAACCAGCTGCCCCGGTAAGAACAGCTGCAGCTCCTAAGCCTAAAGCAGATGAACCGGTTCACTTTGTTTTTGGTAAAAGCAATTACCAATGGCTTATTGCAGCTATAGTTGTAGTTGCATTAGGGTTCTTTTTAATGGCTGGTACAACCGATATTTACAGCGATACCAAGATCGTTGTCGCGCCGCTGGTGGTTTTAGGTGGCTTTGCTTTGGGTTTTGTAGCGATACTTAAAAAGCCCGCAGCCAAAGTATGAGCATTATACAACTAATAATCCTATCCATTATTGAGGGCTTAACAGAATTTTTACCGGTATCGTCAACCGGGCATATGGTTATTACCAGCGCCCTGATGGGAATTGACAAAGATCCATTCGTTAAGCTTTTTGAAATTGTTATACAATTCGGGGCAATACTGGCGGTGGTGGTATTATACTTCAAACGCTTTATTAAGTCTGTCGATTTTTACGTCAAATTAGTTATAGGTGTTATTCCTGCTGTAATTTTAGGACTTCTGCTTAAAAAATACATTGAGAAATTGTTAGAAAGCCCATTGGTTGTTGCCATTGCCTTTGTTGTGGGCGGTATCATCCTGCTTTTTGTCGACCAGTGGTTCAACAAGCCAACTGTTAAGGAAGAAAAGCAGATCAATCATATCACCGCGTTTAAAATCGGTGTTTTCCAATGTTTGGCTATGATACCGGGTGTTTCGCGGTCTGCCGCTTCCATAGTTGGCGGTATGTCGCAGAAACTGAGCAGGACAGCCGCTGCCGAGTTCTCATTCTTCCTGGCGGTACCAACCATGTTTGGCGCTACGGTGAAGGACCTTTGGGATTTTCACAAAGCCAACACACTTTCGCCCGAAGTAATGCACCATGACATAAAATACCTGCTCATCGGCAGTGTTATTGCATTTGTTGTAGCCATGCTTGCCATCCGCAGTTTTATTACTTTCCTGGAGAAAAAAGGCTTTAGGTTATTCGGCATTTACCGCATCATCGCGGGTACTGCCATTATCATACTGTATTTTACCACCACTGCCTTGCATAATATGTAAGGTAGTGCTTTGTAGTTAACTCGATTTAATTAATAACAATTATTTTAGCTTTATGCCTTTGGCATTAAGCTTTTTGCTTTTTATATCATGTACGCATCAATTGTTTTCTTCGCCGTTTTTGTATTGCCGCTCACCGCATTCCTCATCTGGATCATGCGGCAGGACAAGCGCAAAGGCGTCACCGGTTTGATTGTATTGGGGATACTGGTTATCGGTGCTATTGCTTATATGTTTTGGAAAACGAAGGGGCAATAACCGATGGAGGTTCACCCTAATAACTGGCAGTTTAAAACGCTTCAACAGCTTGAAAAGAAAGATTGGGGAAGTCCAAATGACGGTGATTCTTTCCTGGTTGAGCGTTGCCTCCAGTTAACTAAAATTCCGCTTAACGAGTTTACAGTTGAAGATTTAAGGATAATGATCGGCCAAAACTTTGGTCTTATTTACCTTGTAACTTTAGCGATGGAAAGATTAAAAGAAAACATACTCGCCGAAGGTGATTTTTATCCCGGCGATCTTTTAAAAAATGTGGCAAATATCAACGAGCAGTTTTGGGCTGATAACGAGCATTTGCGTAAAGAGTTAATGGAAATAATTAAGAGAAACTGGCAAAAACTGGAGGGCGAAAATATTTCTTTGGGGGCTTTCTCCATCAAAAATTAAAAAGGCTTTCTCGTTAAAAGAAAGCCTTTTCCATATCGGTGTAATCACACCCTAAAATCTGTGAAATCTCAATTAAACTTCTGCTAAATGTTCGCCGGTAACTTCCGCTTTTATTTTAGTTTCCAGTTCTTCCATCAACTCGGGGTTATCCAGTAATAATTGTTTCACCGCATCACGACCCTGTCCTAAGCGGGTTTCACCATAGCTGAACCATGAGCCTGCTTTTTTGATGATGTTGTGCTCAACACCCAGGTCGATGATCTCGCCCACTTTGGAAATACCTTCGCCAAACATAATATCAAACTCGGCTATGCGGAACGGCGGAGCAACCTTATTCTTTACTATTTTAACCTTTACACGGTTACCCGATACCTCGTCGGTATCCTTAATTTGCGATATACGACGCACATCCAAACGTACTGAAGCGTAGAATTTAAGCGCATTACCACCGGTAGTGGTTTCGGGGTTACCGAACATTACACCGATCTTATCACGCAGTTGGTTAATGAATATACAGCAGCAGCCGGTTTTACTAATAGTGCCAGTAAGCTTACGCAGCGCCTGCGACATTAAACGTGCCTGCAAACCCATTTTCGAGTCACCCATTTCGCCTTCAATTTCGGCTTTGGGCACCAGGGCAGCCACCGAGTCGATCACTAAAATATCGATAGCACCGGAGCGGATCAGGTTATCGGCGATTTCCAATGCCTGCTCACCATTATCCGGCTGCGATATAAGCAAATTCTCTACGTCCACACCTAACTTTTTGGCGTAGAATTTATCAAACGCGTGTTCTGCGTCAATAAAAGCGGCAATACCGCCTGTTTTCTGTGCTTCGGCAATAGCATGTATGGCCAGCGTGGTTTTACCTGAAGATTCCGGGCCGTATATCTCAATTACCCTTCCTTTTGGCAAGCCGCCAACACCCAGGGCAATATCAAGGCCGAGTGACCCGGTAGATATCACCTCCATAGGCTCGATAGCTACATCGCCCAGCTTCATGATGATGCCTTTGCCGTAGTTTTTCTCCAGTGTATTTAATGTAAGCTGTAATGCTTTTAGTTTTTCTGCGTTTGCGTTGTTGCTCATCGTGTAAATAAATTCAAAACAAATGTAAAAACAATTATTTATAAATACTAATTTTTTTAGTAAAAAATATTACTGTCATTACAAGGAACGAAGTAACTTCTGAGATACAAAATAAAAAGTACAAAGTTCATTAAATGATGTCATCTAAAAACCATGCGTCCCATTGACTGGATAGTTCAGAGATTGCTTCGTTCCTCGCAATGACGTGTTGGGATTAATGTTAAGTAAATATAAACGCTTACCCGCAAACATTATTAACAATCAGCCTGATCAAAATCCTTTTTTCCTAACAACGCCTGGTTTTCGTTCGCGCTTAGGTTCCACAGTTTTAACATCTTCTGCGCCGTAGCTGCGGGCCATTTTGGCTATGCGTTCTTCGAGCGTTTCGGTGGTCAGGCGCTCCCGGCCGAGGCTGTCGACCATTATCGGGAAGGCAAAAGGTGTAGGGCGCTCAATAGTCTTTAAAACGATGCTTTGCGTTTGAATGCGCTGCAAGGCCATGCGCAGACGAAATTCTTCTAACTGGAAAGCCAGCGCCTCATTATAAGCCTGTCGAACCAATAAGTTATCCGGCTCATATTCGCTAAACACCTCGAAAAGCAGCGAAGTTGACGCCTGTAAATGCTTGCTCCTTATCTGCTGCCCTGGGTAACCGGTAAACACTAACCCGCCAATATTGGCAATATCCCTAAAACGGCGTCGCGCCATTTCGTTAGCGTTGAGGCTGTGCTGGATGTCGTCGATCAGGTTATCGATGGAAAAGAATGAAGCGTCTTCCAGCGCTTCTTCAATAGGTATACTTTCATCAGTCAACAACTCAAAACCATAATCATTCATGGCAATAGAAAAACTGGCGCTTTTTATTTTGCTGATGCGATAAGCCAGCAGCGATGCCATACCCTCGTGCACCAAACGCCCTTCGAACGGGTAAAAGATAAGGTGATGCCCTTCGGTTGATTTGAATGATTCGATCAAAAACTCATGGCGTTGCGGCAGGTGGGATAAGCGCTGCTGCAATTCAAAAAGCGGCTGCAAGGCAACCACTTCTTCATCGGTAGCAATGCCGTGCGCCACCTCGTCCAGCTTTTCGCGGAACATGGCCGATAATTGCGACGACAACGGCATCCTTCCACCCATCCAGCTGGGGATAATGCCCTTGTTTGATTTGGCCTTTTTTACAAATACGGTCATCTCCTTTATCTGCACCAGCTCCAGGCTATGACCTGCAAACCTGAACACATTACCCGGCCGCAGTTTGGATATGAAGTACTCTTCAATGGTGCCCAGGCTGCTGCCGTTCATCCAGCGTACGCGCAGGCTCAGGTCGCTGGTAATGGTGCCGATGCTCAGCCGGTGCCGCATGGCCACCCGGCGGCTATTTACTTTGAACAGGCCATTTTCTACTTCTACCTTTAAAAATTCATCGTACTGCGCCAGCGTTTTGCCGCCGGTGGTAATAAAATCCAGCAGCTGGTTAAATTCATTACGGGTGAGATCGGCAAAGGCGAAGGTGGTTTTTACCTCAGCAAACAATTCATTTGCCCTGAAACCATCCGATACGGCCAGCGTAACCATATATTGGATAAGCACATCCATAGTGAGCAATAGCGGGTCGCGGCTCTCAAAGATGCCCCGCCTTATGGCCTCTTTCAACGCCGCGCCTTCCAGCAGTTCCATGGAATGCGTGGGTACGAACCATGCTTTCGAGACAGCGCCCGGATGGTGGCCGCTCCTGCCCGCGCGCTGCATAAAACGCGCTACACCTTTAGGGCTGCCCACTTGTATCACGCAATCTACCGGGCGAAAATCGACCCCTAAATCCAAGCTTGATGTGCAAACCACTACTTTGAGCGCTTCGGCATGCAGGGCGGCTTCCACCCAGTTGCGCACTTCGTTATCCAGCGAACCGTGGTGCATGGCGATAACCCCGGCATATTCCGGGTAATTATCCAATATAGCATGGTACCAAATCTCCGACTGCGACCGCGTATTGGTAAAAATAAGCGTGGTGCTGCTTTGCGCCACAATTTCCATTACTTGTGGCAACAGCATCAAACCAATATGGCCCGACCAGGAATAGGTTTCAACATTCTCCGGGATAATGGATTGTATAACAAGTTTCTTTTGCAGGTTTGCCCGCACCATTTTTATTTTTTCAGGTGGGAAATCATTGCCTAAAAGTACTTCGGCGGCTTCTTCCAAATTGCCGATAGTAGCGGATATACCCCATATTTTTAGTTTGCTATTTTGCGTTAGCAACTGGTCAGGAACGAACTGTTCTTCGCTAAAATCAATACCTGTCTTTTTTGCTTTGGTGTTTACATCAACTACCGTTTCGAGTTTCCGCACCAGCGCCTTTACTTCTTCAATTACCTTATCCGGATCATACAAAACGGCGTTGTTAGTAAACCTAATCACCGAATAGCCTTGTTCTGCAAGGGCTTCATCGCGTTTTTTATATTCGGCCCGTTCTGTTTCGGTGGGATAAGGAAATTCAACCTCGACAATTAACCGTTTATCGGTGCAGATAAACCCGTAATGCTCCTCAACCAGCGGGTGTTCCCGGCTAAATTTGCAACCGGTATTTACGCCCCGCAAAAAGCGCCCCAGTATGCTTTCAGCCTCGGTAGGCTTGCGGCGGATGGGTTTGGAATAGCCGGTTTTTTTCCAGTCGGCGGTCCTTGGCTTTTTTGCTGGTAGTTCATCGACTGTTTGAATAGTATTATCAACTTCTTTTAAATGCTTTAACCGGCTCAACCCCAATTCTACCTGTACGCCGCGTTTGGTGCCTAATAATTCGTGCCATTCATCTGTTACTACTACCTCCAGCCCGCTAAAAAATTTCGGATAGTCTTTTTGGGCGAGCATGAGGTGCAGGCTTTCGGGGGTGGTGAGCAGTACTTCGGGCAGCTTCTTTTTCAGCGCCTGCTTTTCTTCCACCGGGGTATCGCCCGTGCGGGTGGCGATTTGCCAGGGGATGCCGATCTCGTCGCAAACTTCCTGCATGGCTTTTTTAATGTCGTTGGTTAAAGCACGAAGCGGGGTTATCCAAAGCATCAGCAAACCGTTGTTTCTGCGGGAGGTGTAGCTGTCCGGGTATTTATTGATATAATCAGCTAAAAAAGGCAGGAGCAATGCAAAGGTTTTACCGCTGCCGGTAGGTGCATTCAGCAGCCCCGAAAAACCATCGAGGTAAGCCGCTTCCATCTCGCGCTGAAAAGGAAACTGCTCCCAGTTTTTATGCCGGTACCAATCGCGTATAACCTGCTGTCCCTTTGTGATCATGCTGATAATATACAACGGAAATTATAATTAGTTGTCAAGATTCAAGAGATTGGGGCAAGAATCAAGACAAAGCAACCAAAATCAATTCATTATGGCAATTTATCACATAGTGTAGAGACGCAAAATTTTGCGTCTCTACGGAATTGATCATTTCCTGCCTCTTGCTTCTTAATTCTTGCTTCCCTTTTTAAATTGACCTTCAGATGTAAATATCCCGCAACAAAAATCCGAGATTTGGGTTATAATGTAAATCGTCACAGCAGCGCCATGCGGAAATTTTTAGTTATACCTGCCGTTCTCTTTTTGTTTGCCTGTAGCGAGCAGTCAACCGGCCATAAATCGCTAGCCGACAGCCTGCACATGGCTGATACAGTTGTAAAACCAATAACCAAAGCGAGGGTAGTTATTCCCGGTAAAAGCATCGGGCCGATATTGCTAATGGCTGATGCAGATAGCCTGGCGACCAGTTTAGGTAAACCGGATTCTACCAATGGTGCAATGGGGGCCTCGGTTATGTTATGGCACGTGAAATACCATAAAAAGAACTACGAAACTGTTGTGTATGCGCATCGAAACATGGGCGCGCCAGATGAAAAGATAAACCACATTAAAGCGATATGGGTAAACTCGCCGTATTATAAAACCGCAGATTACGGCGGTGCGGGCTCGGAGCTGAAAGACATAAAAAAACAATTTAAACTCACTATGCACACTATCCCTGGCTATACGGTTAAACAACTGGCTTTATACAGCGATTATGGCGCAGGCATCAGCTTTGAGGCCGACTCTACCGGCAAGTGTCATGCTGTGCTGGTATATGAAAGGGGAGATAGCTCGGTTACTTATCTAAATATAAATTCTCACCAATAAAGTGGGAAAGAAATATCGAACACTGAATTTTGTCCATAGGACTCCTTTGGAGAATGTCGAATATCGAAAAAGCTGCTGTCGGTTTGAAAACTGAATGTCGAAAATGGCCGCAGTTCATATTTCGATATTCGACATTGGGTATTCGATATTAAACTAAAAAAAAGTCTCCTTGAACTGGAGACTTTTTTTAGTTTTTATATTTTTCCTGCCTCTTACTTAGACGGAGCGGCCGGAGTTGCTGTAGCCGGTGCCTTTTCAGGGAGTAACTCAAATTTTATCAGGTTATCACCGCCCAGGTATTTGTTGGCGGCATCTTTGGTGCTTTGCACGGTTATTTTACTTAGGTCTTTTGGGTGGTTAAGTATGCGGTGTGAGTCCTGCTGGTTCTGCTCACCGCCTGCCAGGTAACCAACCCAGAAATAATTCTGCCGTACTTCAACCTCGGTCGAGCGCATATTTTCTGAAGTGAATTTCTCTATGTCCGTTTGCAGCGCACCATTTTGCTTTATTTTGTTAATCTCGTCCAGTGCATCGGCAATCAGCTTGTCAACATTCCCCGGCGCACAGCCAAAGTATATGCTAAAAGTGTACCTGCCATTTGGAAACTTCAGGTAATCGGAGTTTACACCCGGCGAATACACACCGCTATCCTCTATACGCAGGCGTTCTATCAGTCTTATTTGCAGGATAGCTTCCAAAGCCTCCAGTTGCAGGTTATTTTGCTCATTATAATCATAAGGCCCGCTAAAAACCAGTTCAACGCTGGCCTTGTCGTCAATGCCTTTGGTAACAATTTTGGTTACCTGGCCTGATGGCGGAAAGATGTTCAGGTTCCTGTAGGTTTCTTTTCGAACCGAATCAGTCGATGGTAAACCGCCCAGGTATGTTTCCAGCAATGGCGTAATCTCGCCGATATTAAAATTACCTACCAGTGTAAACGTAAAACCATTCGCATCAGCAAACCTGTCTTTATAAAAATTATAGGCTTTATCAAGGCTCGCAGTATTCAATTGGTCGGCAGTGGTAACCAGGTTGCGGAAATTGTGGTTATTCAATACAGCAGCTACCGTGTCGCGGTAAACGTTTGTAGGGTCGAGGCTGCGGTTTTGCAGAAATGCCTTTGCCTGCACAATGTTTGATTGCCATATGGCCGTATCCTTACGAGGTTTGGTAAAATACAAATAGATCAGTTGCAAAGCGGTTTCAAGGTCCTGCGGTGAGCAATTGCCCGAAATGCCTTGGGTTGTTTCACTAATATAAGGCGTTATGCTCACATTTTTACCGCTCAGCATTTTATCCAATTTTATCTGGTCGATATTGGCGATACCGCTGGCGCCGATTATACCTGATGCCAGGTTTGCCGATGGAAAATCAGCATCGCTGGCGAGCGAGGTGCCACCGAACGCATAACCGCTGATAACGATCTGGTCGTTTTTAAAATCGGTCGGTTTCATAATGATCTTCACCCCGTTCGATAGTTTAAATGTCGCCACGCCTATCGAGTCGTCCTTTTCTCTCCTTACCACAACACTGCCGCGTGGTATATCGGTACGGGATATTAGCGGCTCGGTGCTTACGTTATCAACATAAGGTGTTAGGCCATTATTAGCAGCATTTATCCAATCCAGCATTGTTTTTTCATCGGGAAGGTTAGCTTTTTCCTTATCCGGCGCTTCCACAATTACCACGCGGTCCTGGTCGCTGATAAATTCCCCGGCCAAAGCATTCATCTCCTCCAAACTGATCTTGCCCAGGTTATTTACATAAAAATTGTACTCATAATCAATGCCCGGTATAGCCTGGTCATTCAAAAAATTCTGCACATATTCCTGCACATAATCTGAGGATGGGGTTTTATCTTTTTCTTTATAGGCATTTTCAAACTGTACAAGTATGTTTTGCTTTGCGCGCTCCAGCTCGGTTATGGTAAACCCGAATTTTTTTGCACGGTCTATCTCGGCTGCAACGGCCTTAACCGCTGTTTGCAGGTCGGCGCCTGATTTTGCTACCGCGATAGAGGTAAAAGCATCCTGGTGACCTATAAAACCGGCATATGACGCTTGCCCATAAATAAATGGCGGGTTTGCCTTTTGCTGTATCTCGCCTAAACGGGCATTCAACATGGTATTAAACAGGCTTATCCGCAGGCTCCGCATGTATTCATTAGCAGTTTTAACCTTTGTTTCCGGGTGTTTAACCACTATTTCGGCCAGTGTGTAAGGGAATTCCTTATCAGTAGCCGCTACGTAGCTCGTACCCAAAGCAGGAGGGTCGTTGTAAACAGTGCGGGGCTTTTCACCAATGGGGTTTTTAAAGCCGGCAAAGTTGATTTCTATCAAATTCTTAACCTGCGCAGGGTCAAAATCACCAACCGCTATAACTGCTTGCAGGTCGGGACGGTACCAATCTTTATAGAAACTTTTTATAGTGGCAACGTTTGCCGTTTTAATAATATCTTCCTTGCCGATAGGCAAACGCAAAGCATACCTTGAGTTATTTAATAACACAGGCAATATCTGGTGCTGCAAACGCTCCTGCGCGTTCTTGCCGCGTAAGCGCTCCTCTTCCAAAACTACGCCGCGTTCCCTGTCCATCTCTGCCGGGTCGAAGGTTACATAACCTGCCCAGTTGGCCAGTATATCAAAACCCTTTTCAAAAACGGCGGTGGTATCAGTCGGAATAGGCAATTCGTACACCGTTTCATCAAACGTGGTAGATGCATTCAAGTCGGCGCCAAAGCGTACGCCCGATTTCTGCAAATAATCGATCAGCGCATTTTTCGGAAAGTCGCGTGTACCGTCAAAAGCCATGTGCTCGGTAAAGTGGGCCAGGCCCTGCTGCGCATCGGTTTCCAGAACAGAGCCTGCTTTACATACCAGGTACAAAACCGCCCTGTTGCGGGGCTCGGCGTTTTTACGGATATAATAGGTTAAGCCGTTTGACAGTTTGCCAATGATCACATTCGGATCGACAGGCAAAAGATCTGTCTTTGTTTCGGTAGCTGTGGCAGGTTTATGGGCAACCGGCTTTTTCTTAACCTGTGCAAAAGCACCGCCCGAGGTAATGAGCAAGGCTAATGATGCCGCGCAAAGTTTTTTGTTTAAGTTCATTATTTAAAATTAACGGAAATATGTCGCTAAGATGCAAAACGTATCCCTTAGTTACAAAGTATTGAGGCGATTAAAAAAAACCTCACCCCAACCCTCACCAACCGCGTGCCGCCTTAGCTTTAGCGGTGGCGCAAGGAGAGGAGGCCAAATTCTTTTTTTTGCCACCGCTAAAGCAAGGCGCGGCTGAGCGGATTTAGGTGAGGCTACACTTTGATTATGATCTTCTTCTTATACAAAGGCAGTAGCAGCAGCCATATAATGATCACAAACAAAATAGCTCCGCCCAAAGAAGCGTTTACCGGTGTGAGATACGGAACGAACAACGTTTGATAACCAAAACTGTACGCATCTATCTTTTGCCCGTGTGAGTTGATCTTTATTAAGGCGATAAGCCCCGGGACCACATCGGCCAGGATATAAGCCGTAATGGCGTTTGTGCCAAAGGCGATAAAGAACGACAAATATTTTTTGTGGCCCTGCACATCTATCAGCCAAAAAAGCGTAGCTAAGGTCATGGTGGCCAAACCGCCGGTGTATAATACAAATGAGCTTGTCCACAGCGCTTTGTTAATGGGGAAAAACAGGTCCCAAACAAGTGACGCTACCACAGCCAACAGCCCATAAACATACATCCAAACTACTTTGGTGTTATTATCGCGGTCGGGGCGTTTAAGCCAGCGGCCAACCATTATGCCAAATAAACCGGTGCCAATGGCCGGCAAAGTACCTAACAGGCCTTCCGGGTCCCAGGTATGCGATTCGCTCCAAAGGTGGTTAGTGGTGAAAACTGTACGGTCGATCAAAGCGCCCATATTGGTTTCGGGGTTGAGGTTGGCATAGCCCACGCCCGGAACAGGTATCCAGCACATGATGATATAATAAGCAACCAGCGCAATAATGAACAGCCATTTTTGTGTATTGGGCGATGTTTTGAGAAAGAACAGTGTACAAATAAAATACACCACGGCTATCCGCTGCAAAACACCGGGGAAACGCAAGTTAACCAGGCCGGGATGATAAAAAAACCAGGCGATAACGCCTATCGCCACTAAACTGAGTGCCCACTGCCACAAACGTGCGGTTGAATTGATGTAGATGAGTATCCCTATCATTACCACAATACCGATACACTGTACCGTACCGGGAAAAGGATGATAGAAAAGCTGCACCAGTAAGGTGATAAATATCAGCGTAACCATGCGCCTGAAGGCGTGCAGTAACATTTGCCCATGATTGGCTGCATCATCCTTTTTGCTATCCATCGCATAAACGATGGATACGCCCACCATGAACAGGAAGAACGGAAATATCAGGTCGGTCGGCGTACAGCCATCCCACTTGGAGTGTTCGAGCGGCGGATAGATATGGCCCCAGTCGCCGGGGTCATTTACCAGTACCATGGCAGCCATTGCGGCGCCCCGGAAAACATCAAGTGAAAGGAGACGTGGGGATTTAACTAGTGGAGCAGTGGTCATTTATTTGAGGGATAGTTTATTGATTAGCGAATTTAAAATTATAATTATTCGTGCAATAAAAACCTATCGGCATAAAAAATCTTTCATAATAATACTTATAACGTAATTTTGAACGATGGCGAAACTGAACCATAACCTGCAAAAACTATTTGACATTGCGCAAAAGGAGGATAAATTGGTGATAGGCCTCATGTCGGGCACTTCGCTCGACGGGTTGGATATAGCTCTTTGCAGGTTCAGCGGCAATGGTATGAAAACCCGGTTCGAACTGCTGAATTTTACGACTATTCCCTACGACCAGCATTTTAAAAGCGAGGTGCACCAAATTTTTGCACAGCGCAATGCCGACCTCGAAAAAGTTTGTTTGCTGAATGAATACATTGGTATTTTTCATGCTGAGCTGATATTGGAGGCGCTAAAAAGCTGGGGAGTTGAACCGCAAACGGTGGATGTTATCGCCAGTCACGGGCAAACCATTTACCATGCGCCCAAAAGCCAGCACAAACAGGCGGGTTATCCGAACGGCACATTACAGATAGGCGACGGCGACCAAATTGCCGTAAAAACGGGTATCTTAACCATCAGTGATTTCCGCCAGAAACATATCGCAGCAGGCGGTGAAGGTGCGCCATTGGCCTTATATGGCGATGTGATATTAGGCAGCAGGGCCGGGGAGGACAGGATATTGCTGAACATCGGCGGTATTGCCAATCTTACTTTTTTGCCGGGGAATGGCGAGCTGTCGAAAGTTATCTGTACCGATGTAGGTCCTGGTAATACACTCATCGATGCGGCTTGCCGGGAATATTTTAATAAATCCTACGATGAGGATGCCGCAATAGCATATTCCGGCAAAGTGAACACCGGTTTATTGAACGCATTGCTTTCACATACCTTCTTTACCGAAAAACTGCCAAAAACCACCGGGCCGGAGTTGTTTAATTTAGATTATGTAAAAGATGCGCAGCAATGGTCGGGAACATTAAATATCAGCGCCAGGGATTTGGTTTCTACCTTAAGCGCGTTTACTGCCAAGGCTATTGCGGATTTTATTAAACAGCATTTTAACGGCATCGAAATTAAAATATTTGCCAGTGGTGGCGGCGCCAGGAACCCGTTTGTAATGGCGGAACTGGCAAAGGCATTTCCCGGTACAGTTATTTCCAATACTTCCACTTTGGGCATCAATCCTGATGCCAAAGAGGCTATTTTATTTGCTTTGCTGGGCAACGAGGCGCTGTACGGCGAGCCGTTGAAGATTGGCAGCAATCCGGCTATTTTAATGGGTAAGTTTAGCTTTCCGGGCTGAGTAGAGACGCAAAATTTTGCGTCTCTACTTTTTTTAGGATGCGACACTACCTAAAAGTGTACCAAACCGGAGTGTATTATGCGATATGTTGTAAAATAGCTTTTGGCTATAATCGACTGATATAAAATAAATTATACCATACACTTCAAGTTTTTGTACTGTACCAGGGTGTACCACTTTTTGATTAATATTTCGTCTTAATATTCTGTATATGAGGCTATTAATCACAAATTTAACTATTAGTTTGTACCGGGGTGTACCACTTTTATTTTGGTACACTTCCGATATCCCTTATACGATACAGCCTGGGCCAATTAGTGGAGACGCAAAATTTTGCGTGTCTACAGAATTACTATCAATTCACCACTCTTCCACTCAAATCAACCGTCCGGGCAAATGGATTTAAATATTTATTGGCCAATATGGCGAATTCACGGCGGTTAATGGGCCGGTCGGGATCAAAGGGCGAGGTGAAATGGAATTGCTCTGTCCAGGCTTTGCTGATGCTTTTGCGCAGGTTGTCCGGGTCGGTAAGGGTGAGTTCACTGATGAACGACAGCAGGTTGCCGATGGTAAACTGAGTGCCCGGCTTTTCCCTGTTGAACCAGATGAAGGCGCGGGTGTAAATTTCCAGCATCACCGGTTTTATTTCGGCAGTGGTGACGATGGAATCGGGCATGAATAAATATCCCTTACCTATGCTGTACTTACCTTTCAACAAGCCTGTAGTACAGATCTGTTGCATCGCCCGCCAATAAGGATCTTGAGTTATATCTTCCAACGGTTGTAAATAGCCTTTAAAATCCTGTAACTCGCCCTGTATCGCCCGCACGTTTAAGTTGGCTGTAGCAGTTTTAAAAAAAGCGCAATATGCAGCAGTTACCCCCACACCCTGGCCCACGCTTAACTGCATAGGCAAATTCTCTATGTCTTTATCGATCTCCGAGTGCGTCTCGGATACAAGGAGGTTATCTGCTCCTTTCGCCACAATGGCACACATAGGTACAAAACATGTGTTATTAGACAACATAATACCGCCTCTAACTGTAGTTGCATTCGGCGATACATATATAATATGGCCCGAAGCTATCGAGGTGCGATATAATGTGCCTTTATCATTAATATCTACAGCCCAGCCGGCCGGTGAAACTGCATTTGCTTTTTTAAGTATATCGCCGTTTGCGGTTGCATCAATAACAACTCTCGGTTTAATGGTTTCTTTTTTACCATCCTGCATTATTGTCACTTCCCAGCGGTCGCCATCTTTTTCTATACCTGAAAATGTGGTGTTGAGGTTTATAGTAAGGTTTTTTACCGTGTCGGCTATCCGTGCTAAAATAGCTGCTCCTGTATCAGGCTCAAATTTTAACGGGGCATTAAACGCAGTGTCGAATCCCGTCGTTTTGCTATAATGTTCCTTAACCCTTTTTCTGAACTCGCCCCAAATTCCTCCTGGCAGATCGCAGACAATCGTGATCCTCAAAATGTCTTGTCCCATTAATTCCGGGCATAGGCGGGATGACGGTTCCACCAGTACCGTCTTCACTTTACTCCGCGCACATTGTATGGCTGCCGCCACGCCGCTTGGGCTGCCGCCGATTACCAGTACATCGGTTTTAATGGTTTGCGCATAGCTTACAGCACAGTTAAATATTAGCAAAAAGGCAGCTAAGCGTTTTATCATCAGGTTAAATTAGTTAACACAACGCTAAAATAAATCAAACCTTGCCGAACAATAAAAAATATTGCTTAATTTAATTTTTTAAAACGAAGGCTGATGACACAAGACCCTATGCAATACCCGGTTGGAACATTTGTCCCACCGGTATCCTATACAGACAACGACCTGCACAAATGGATAAACGAAATAAAGCTTGCGCCCGGCAAATACCGCCAGGCCGTTATCAGCTTAACTGAAAGTCAGCTGAACACGCACTACCGCAAAGGCGGCTGGACGTTGCGACAGGTAGTACACCACGTGGCCGACAGCCACATGAACTGCCTCATGCGTATCAAACTGGCTTTAACCGAGGATAATCCGACAATCAAACCCTACGAGGAAGCACTATGGGCTTTATTGGCCGATTACCGCATGCCGATTGAGTCATCACTCAGGATGCTGGAAGGCATACATATACACATGACCGGCCTGTTTGAAAGTTTTACCGAAAACGAGTGGAACAAAACCTATTATCACCCCGAATCGAAAAAAACCTACCCGCTTAAATACGTGGCTGCGCTTTACGCCTGGCATGGCCGTCACCATTTGGCGCATATAACGGAAACGGTTAACAAGTTTTAACGGCAATGCATAAACTGATATTGATATTATTTATTAACATTATGCTGTTTTCAGCGGTAGATAATGATCTTAATAATAAACAATATCACAATTTTCTTGCAGCTGTTAATAACAACTCGACATTTAATTATTTTGCAGTTATCAGAGTTGAAAATTTAAATAGCGGCGAAATAAAACAAGTTTGTTGCAAAGGGAATTTTATAATGGGAGCATTGGATATTGAACATCATGATAATTCAATAATTATTAATAACTGCCTTAAAAACAAGGACAGATTTTTCCAATTCAAAAATAAAAAAGCACTTGATAATATTTCATTCTTTGATTATAACCCCAAAGAGCTTGTTAACTTTCAAAAAAAATATGACTTTGACAGGATAGGTGTATTAATTGATAAGGACAAGAAATTTTCTATACAATTACCCGATCATGACATGAAATTGTTTGCGCATATTTTATTTAACAAGGGCTATCTAACGGGTGAAAGCGATTGTTTTGGAGGAACGCTTGAATACATAAATCAATAATATACTTTCAAGTTAATCTGCCATGAAGATTTTGAATATCTCTCTGTTAATTCTGATGGTGCAATTCGCATCGGCACAAATAAAAATAATTAAGCTGATCGAAAAAGACATTCCCAAAAACATGAAGTTTGAGGGCGGTTTCAAGCAGGCCATGCAGTATACTGATAAACAGGGCACCCATGTGGTGATCACTTCGGAAGCTGTTGACGGTGATGATGACGAGCGTACCGGTTATGTATATGCCTATAATTACCTGGAAGTTGGCAGCGGCGTAAAACTAATATGGAAGTTATACGACTATACTGCTACCTGCGGCGAGGATGTGGAAGCCGAATTTGAGCCGAATACTTTTTCCATCACCGATTTTAACCATAACGGCATTGCCGAAGTGTGGCTGATGTATTTCGATGCCTGCAAAGGCGATGTAAGCCCCAGCGAATTAAAAGTGATTATGCACGAAGGCTTAAAAAAATATGCCATGCGCGGCACCACCCGCGTAAAAGTAAATGCAACCGATCACGTGGGCGGCAACTATACTTTTGATGATGCATTTAACGCCGCTCCCGCTGCCTTCCGCGAATACGCAAAGCAATTGTGGAAGAAAAATGTGAATGAGGATCATTTTTATTGATGGAGAACCCGTCACATAATGTAGCTTAAGATGTGTTGCATAATGCACAACATTAACTAAAGCCATAATTATTTATTATTTTTGTTATTATAAAAGTGTAGCAATGATAAGAGAGATTGTAAAATCTGCGGGACATACCTATAAGCTCAATTTACCCGATGAAATGTTGGGTAAAACAGTTGAGATAATTGCTTATGAAGTAGATGCTGTGCAGCAAGATGACATTATTGATCCAAACGAAAAATTGCAGGATATCAAAAAAAAATATGCGCGATATCCATTAATCTCCCATAGCGGTTACCAGTTCAATCGCGACGAAGCGAATGATTATGAATGATATATTCATTGATTCGAACATCATTTTATATTTAATGGATGAAGACGAGAAGAAAAGACAAATAGCTTCTCAACTATTAGCATCAAAACCATTTATAAGTCCACAAGTATTAACTGAAGTTGCTAATGTATGTAAACGCAGGTTTAAATATACTAAAGAACAAGTATTAAGCCTGTGGATGGATTTACTTACCGATACGTCTTTAGTTAAAACTGACGAAATAATTTTCATAAAAGCAATCGAACTGTGCAAAAAGTATAATTTCCAGGTTTTTGATGCATTGATAGTGGCATCAGCATTAAAAGCCGGGTGCAAAACGTTATATTCAGAAGACATGCAGCACATGGGAGTAATCGAAAAGTCGCTTACGATTATTAATCCTTTTACATAATACTCAAACACTCAACTTAAGCCCTCCCTTTCGGGGAGGACTGGGTGGGGCTTTTTTATTACCTTTGCCGCATGGCATCCATCAAACCATCTGTACCAAAAGGCACCCGCGATTTTTCACCGGCCGAAATGGCTAAGCGCAATTTTATTTTCGATACCATAAAGGCTGTTTTCCGCAAATACGGTTACCAGCAGATTGAAACGCCGACAATGGAAAATTTGAGCACTTTGATGGGTAAGTACGGTGATGAAGGGGATAAGTTGATATTTAAGATATTGGATAGTGGTGAATTTTTAGAAAAATCGAATACCCATAAAAGTCAATCATTGCTTTTTGAAAATCTACAAGGATATTCAAATACATTATGGGAACGGTACAAATACTATTTAGATAATTATGAATCCTATCCGGATAGTGACACTATACTAAAAGAAACTTTAACCGAATCACAAGAGATTTCAACTAAAATTAAACAATTAATTGAAAATAGGGAATTAATAAACTCGAAAACCTTAACCTCCGAAATCTCCGAAAAAGCCCTCCGCTACGACCTCACCGTTCCCTTTGCACGATATGTAGTAATGCACCAGAACGAGATCACCTTTCCGTTTAAGCGTTTCCAGGTGCAGCCGGTTTGGCGCGCGGACAGGCCGCAGAAAGGCCGCTACCGCGAGTTTTACCAGTGCGATGCCGATGTGGTGGGTTCACCATCTTTATTGAACGAGGCGGAATTTGTGATGATCTATGAAGAGGCGTTAAGCAAACTCGGATTAAAGGACTTCACCATTAAAATTAATAACCGCAAGGTACTTTCCGGCATAGCCGAGATCATTGGCAAAGCGGATAACATCATCGACCTTACCGTAGCCATTGATAAACTGGATAAGATCGGTCTGGACGGCGTGATCAATGAACTCCTCGGCAAAGGCTTTACCAATGCCGATATTGAAAAGCTAAAGCCGGTTATCCTGCTAGAGGGCACGAACGATGTAAAACTAAATAGCCTGCGCGATGCGCTGAAGGATTCGGTGATTGGCTTACAAGGTTGTGACGAGCTGGAAACTGTTTTTAATTATATAACCAGCTTCCAATTACTGGCGGCTACTTTAGAACTGGATATTACGCTTGCCCGCGGCTTAAACTATTACACCGGCGCAATATTCGAGGTAAAAACGAATGAAGTGGCTATGGGCAGCATCGGCGGCGGCGGCCGTTATGATAATTTAACCGGTATGTTTGATGATAAACAAAAACTTACCGGAGTAGGCATTTCCTTTGGGGCCGACCGTATTTATGATGTGATGGATGAGCTAAACCTGTTCCCGTCGGAAAGCAGCCAAACCACCAAAGTTTTGATATGCTGTTTTGATGCCGATGGCGAAAAATATGCCCTCCCACTGCTGCAAAACCTGCGCCGCCAAAATATCAGTGCAGAGTTGTACCCGGCGGGTACCAAGATCAAAAAGCAGATGGAGTACGCGAATAACAAAAACATCCCCTATACGGTACTCATCGGCAGCGACGAAATGCAAAGCGGTTTATTGACTTTTAAAGATATGGCCAGCGGCCTGCAAGAAAAATTAATGGCGGAGGATATTGTGGAGCGGCTTAGTTAAGCCTTTTGTCAATCCGTCTATGGGGCTCCGTTGGACGAAAGAGATGAAGGTATCGGTGTTTCTTACCCTATAATGACATCCTTTTTCTCTTTAAAATATTCCATGTTTCATACCCATCGTTATTTTTGTACGGAATATTAAGTTGTTCTTTTCTAAAACTTAATCAACCCAATCCAACTTAATCAACTATCAACCACTAAGAACATGTTCGATAAATTATTAGAAGCCCAGCAAAAAGCCGGCGAGATGAAAAAACGCCTGGATGGCATCAGCGTTAGTGGAACTGCCGAAGGCGGAAAAATTACCGTTGTGGCCAACGGCAACAAAGTTGTGCAATCCATCAATATCGATGAAGAATTTTTGAAGGTTGCTGATAAGGAAGAACTGGAAGAATTGCTTATTGTAGCGATTAACAAAGCGATGGAACAGGCTGATAACGTTAACCAGAGCGAGATGGCCGCTGTAACGCAGCAAATGTTCGGTGGTTTAGGCGGCCTGGGCAACCTGTTTAATAAATAAAAATCTATCTATATGAAAACTACTTACTACGGCCAGTCCTGCCTTGAAATTGAGGTGGGCGGCAAAACTTTACTTTTTGATCCGTTTATTACGGGCAACCCACTGGCGAAAGATATTGATGTGAGTACGCTTAAACCGGATTATATCCTGTTATCACATGGCCATGGCGACCATATTGCCGATCTCATCACTATTCAAAAACAAAGCAATGCCAAAGTGATCTGTATTGCCGAAATTGCAAGCTGGCTGGGTAAGCAAGGTATCGAGGCACACGGCATGAACATAGGCGGAGGCTTTAACTTTGAGTTCGGCAGGGTGAAAATGGTGAATGCCACGCACTCCAGTTCCATGCCCGATGGCAGCTATGGCGGCAATCCGGCTGGTTTTGTGATCTATGCTGACGGAAAAAACATATATTTTGCCGGCGACACGGGACTTACTTACGATATGAAATTGCTGGCCGAGGATAACATCGACTGGTCGATATTACCCATTGGCGACAATTATACTATGGGCGCTGATGATGCCATAAAAGCATGTGATTTTATCAACTGCAAAAATGTGGTTGGTGTGCATTACGACACCTTCCCGGCAATCAAGATAGATAAGGAAGAAGTTAAAGAGAAATTTGTAAAGGCCGGGCTGAATTTAAAGTTGCCCGCAGTTGGCGAAAGCGTAGATTTATAATAACAAAAAGGGGGCTATCTCGAAAGTAAAATAAAAAAGATCAATACAAATTATATTCGCGCCATAAAGACTCTGTGTTCCTTTGTGACCTTTGTGGTAAAATTTAACCACAAAGATCACAGAGATGAGAACGCAAAGGGCACGGAGGCAAATATTATTGGTATCCCTTGATAAAATCGGCTTTTGAAACAGAAAACCCGCCAGTAATTCTCCGGCGGGTTTTTCATTACCACTACTATACTTTAGTGGTATCTTTTTTCATTTTAATTTTCACTTTGCTCGAATCCGTCTTCATTTTCACTTTTTTCTTCTTCACTTTAACGGTATCATTCAGCATTATGGTTTTGCCTGCGTTAACCGGCGCCGCCGCGAATACGCTTCCGAAAGAGATCGCTCCGAGGGCGATCATGCAAAATAGCTTTTTCATAGTTTTTAGTTTGTTTTAAATAGTGTGCTACTTTAACACAAACCTTACTGTGAAATTGTTTTAACTATAGCTTAAATTACCGTGCCGTTAGGTATAATCGCCCGCTTTTTTACTACTACAATTCCGTCCTGTACTGTGTGGGTGCCATAATCACCGTCAGGAAGCTTTTCACCACAATTTATTTTTACATCGTTGCCGATGTAGGTATTTTTATCAATAATGGCATTCTTTATTACACAGCGGTCGCCAATGCCCATTATCGGCGAATTGCTTAACCGCGCTTCCTCAATCTGTTCAAGCGTTTGGTAATTGTCGCTGCCCATTACATAGCAGTTTTCAATTATTGTGTCAAAGCCAATGCGTGTACGTATGCCTATTATAGAACGTTTAAGGCGGCTGGCATTAATGATACAGCCATCGGCAATAATGGTGGCCTCAACCTGCGTTCCCGACATTTTTGAAGGCGGCAGCATGCGGGCACGGGTGAAAATGTAATTCTTGTCGAATAAATTGAATTGGGGTATCTCATCAGTAAGGCCAATGTTCGCCTCAAAGAACGATGGGATGGTACCAATGTCTGTCCAATATCCCTCATATTGGTAGCTGGTTACTTTATGACTGTCGATGGATTGGGGGATAATTTCCTTGCCAAAATCTGTACGTTCGTTTCCTTGCAACAACTCATACAGAAGTGCACGGTTAAAAATATAAATGCCCATAGAAGCCAGATAAAAGCGCCCTTGTGCCGCCATTTCTTCGCTTACATCCGATTTCCAGCTTTCAAAGTCGGTCTTTGGTTTTTCTATAAACGAAGTAATGTTGCCCTCATGGTCGGTTTTCAGGATGCCAAAACCCGGTACATCATTTGCGTGTACAGGTATAGTGGCTATGGATATTTCCGCATCAGCCTCTATATGGTGGTTTATCATTTCTTCAAAATCCATCTGGTACAGCTGGTCGCCCGATAGTATCAGCACATAATCAAATTCGTGCACGGCTAAGTGGTGCAGACTTTGCCTTACCGCATCCGCCGTACCCTGGAACCATCCACCGCTGGTTGGGGTTTGCTCGGCAGCCAGTATATCTACGAAAGCTTCGCTGAAACTGCTGAAATGATAGGTGTTTTTAATATGCTTGTTTAGCGAAGCCGAATTAAACTGCGTTAAGACATAAATACGAGTAATACCTGAATGCAGGCAGTTGGAAATTGGAATATCGACCAAACGATATTTGCCGGCGATGGGCACGGCCGGTTTCGAGCGTGTTGCGGTTAGGGGCGACAGACGGCTTCCCTGGCCGCCTCCAAGCACGATGCAGATTACTTTTGATGTCATAACGTAGTTTTTAAGCTTTCATAAAGGGTGATATATTCTTTGGCCGATCTGTCCCATGAAAAATCAAGGGCCATCATGCGTTTGCGTAATAATTGCAGGTGCGGGGCATTATGGTATAAGGCTATTGCCCTACCGATGGAATAGCTCATATCGTCGACAGAAATATTGTTGAACCGGATGCCATAACCGCCTTCATCGCCGAAATCAATTACCGTGTCCTTTAAACCGCCGGTGCTGCGTACGATAGGCACAGTGCCATAACGTAACGAATACAGCTGGTTTAACCCGCAAGGCTCAACGCGCGACGGCATCAGCAAAAAGTCGGACCCGGCATAAATGAGGTGCGAAAGGGTTTCATCATAACCGATAAACACATTGCATTGGCCGGGGAATTGGTTTTTCAATTCGGCTAACTGTTGTTCTATCCAGGGTTCGCCGGTGCCCAATATCATAAAACTGAATTCGCCAGGATGTTCGGCCATACTGCGGCGCACAGCAGCGGCTATCAGGTCGGCGCCTTTTTCGAGCACCAGCCGCCCGATAAACGATATCAAGGGTTTTTCGGTTGATAAGCCAAACCGTTCGCATATCGCCGCTTTGTTTTGCGCCTTACCTGCTTCGGGTTTTGCCGGGGTGAATTTATGCGGGATCATCGGGTCGGTCTTCGGGTTCCAAACCTCGGTGTCGATACCGTTAATGATGCCCGACCCTTTTGATCTTTCGATATAAAACAAATATTCCAGCCCGTTCGAATTAAATGAGAGCTCGTGCAAATAACTTGGCGATACGGTTGTATAGCGCCAGCAACACTTTACTGCCGCTGCCAGCGGGTTTATACTTCCGCCCCAATCCAGCAGGCCGGTTTGGTTCATGTCAACATCGGGCAGGTAGTTAAATTTATCCCAGCTTAAAACACCGTGATACTGGCCGTTGTGAATGGTGAAAACGGTTGGCAGGTTAGCCAAATGGGCATATAACCGCGAATGATACAGCAGGAAAGGGATTAAGCCCACATGATGGTCGTGACAATGGATAACATCCGGGGTTTGCTGTGAATAGCTTATCCAGTCGAGAAAAGCCAGTTGGAAGGCTATGAACTGTTCCCTTTCATCGGGATATTGATAAACTTCTTCGCGATCAAGCAAGCCGGGAATTTTAATGAGGTAGAGTTCGAAGCCCAGTTTATTGGTTTGTTCCTTCAGCACTTCGAAATAGTAGCGTTTGGTACCGAGGAGCATAGCCGCGCGGAAAACAATATCGAAATGGTTTTCTTTTACAAATTTGCGGTTATAAAAAGGCAGTACAACGGCGGCATCCATTCCGGCGTTGTTCTGGTATTTTGGCAATGCGCCAACCACATCGCCCAGCCCCCCGACCTTTGCAACGGGGTAACATTCGGCAGCAAGATGATAAATTCTCATGAAGTATTATGTGGGTTCAATTTAAGCAAAGATTGCTAAAAGAGAAACCTGTAACGATTAATATAGTTTTTTAAATTTCGGCAGAGAATTGTAAAAATGTTGACAAAATTTTTGTTGGATGATTGAAAGATTTACAGGAAAAACGGCGATGGGTTAATTTGAAGATATGATAAAATTATTGTTTTTTAATATCAATTCGTCAAATATAGATTAATTTAAGGGTGGATTAATTTGGTTTTTATAAAATTTTAATTGAATAAATTATCCTCGCGTCTGAGACATACAAGATTGTCGAAGCCATTAAGTTGAAACATATTGTTTTTAAGCCAAAACAGCAGGAACAATACTTAATTATCGGGCAAGAATTTTTCCCAATAATCTAAGCCATCAGCATAGCCTATTCCCGACGGATGTGATATAATTCCTCCGTAAAAAACAGGAGCTGAATCTTCAGATTTATATTCTTTGTATCCGTGCTCATAAGCCATTGGTAATACTATTTGCGTTCTAAAAGGTACACCGTAAAGTTTTGTTGAAGTCCAGGTGCGGCATTCCTTCATTGCACTTATTAAAGCTTCTCTTATTTCTGATGGCGCTATTCCTAATACATCACAATGGCTAATAGTTCCATCCTTTTCTACTATAAAAGATATGTGCAAGCTATCAACAAGCGCTTTTTTATCTTTATCAGCAGGTGGCAATTTTAAATGGTTTTTGACCGATTGGATAAACGTTGTTGGACCGCCCTTTGTATCCGCGTTTACAAAAAACAAGGTAAAAGGATATTTTACTCCTTTTTTATCAACACCAAAGCGTTCATTTATTATGTCCTTTTTGTAAACAAACACATAGTTTATCGTATCGGGCCATTGTGCCTGCTCATGCCATTCACCCTCACGCTTACCATTTACTATTCGTCCTTGTGCCACAATATTTTTAAAAGCCCTATCATATTCTATCCATTGTCCATTTCCACCGCTGCATATCTGGTTGCCATTTATATCATAACAATCCACGCTTTTTACATCATTATATGTACTGAATATATACTGATATACTTTTCCTGAAGGATAAAAAGAATACTCATCGCCGTTTGGCTTCTCGTGAACGTAGTTAATCAGTGTTTCTCTCTTGCCGCTAATGTAATAAGTGGCGCAATTACCATCAGGCCTGATATACGCATCCTTCATAAAAATTGTGTCTTCAGGTAATATTTTACAAATGAGTTTAATTTTTCCGTTTGAATAATATTCCTGTACATTAAACCTTTTATCATCACTGGAAGGCGGCAACAATACCCGGAAAAAATCAGCGCCCTCAAGCGATGGAATTAGGGTTACATAGCGTCCATTATCGGGAAAGCGAATTCCCGAGTATTTAAAATAATAAACGGCCAGGTATTTTTGCTGACCTGTCGCGTTTGCGATGAACAAAGTATTTATTGCAATCAACAATGTGTATTTTAACAATAGCGAATAATTTTTTATAATCATGATCTCTAAAGGTTTTCATGTTATTAACAACGATAATTAGTGAATAATCCAGGATGTAATGGATTAAAAATCACAGATCCGGCACAAATCTTTTGTAATCCACATGCGATCCGAAGTAAGAATGCATATCTGCCGGCTGGCCCATATTACCTGTAATTGTCTTGGGTATTGCTATCGGTGGTGCTCCACCGTAATAACCGCTGGTATAGGTTAAAGCGCACGTAATAATAGTTTTGAGCGGCACGCCATAATACCTAACCGGGTGCCAATCCCTGCATTGTTTTACTGCTGCTATTACCGCAGTATTCACTTTCTCGTCAACATCGCCTAATAAGCTTATGTTTGATAACGTACCATCACCTTCTATCGTGAATACTACATGCATGGTATCTATCGATATCTTTTTACCTTTTTCATCTCGCGGCCATTTTAAATATCCGCGTACATCTTTTACAAAAGCAACGGGGCCGCCAACATTTTCTTCACCAGCTTTGTAGCCATATTGGTAAGCATAATACCCTTCCCATTCTATAATATAATCAAATGGATATGCCTTGCCATTGTTATCATATCCGATACGTTTCACGAGCGTTCCGTTCCTGAATGTATAGGTATATTTTATTGAATCATTTCTGTGTGTATTCCCCTGCCATTCGCCGTCCGGGTATCCTTTTTTAACAATGCCCTGTTGCTTTATTTGATCAAAATTCTCATCATACAAGGTCCACAAGCCGTTGCCTTCTTTACATGTCAATTCTCCGTTTTTATCATAACATTCCCAGTATAGGTTGTTTTTTATGCATGTATATATCTTTCCGGTAGGATAGAAAAAATACACATACCTGTTGCCTTCATTTTCAGCATTATACATCCCCATTTTTTTGCCATTCGGGAAATAAGACGTCCAGCTCCCTTTTAATATGATAGAAGGCAATCTTGCGTTACCGCTTTGCAAATTTGATGTGCCCAGTAATTTGGGTTTTCCATTTTTATAAAACTCCTGTACATCAACTGTACTATCCGGGTCCGTTAGAATAAGCAACCTGAAATAATCCGCTTCCGCTAAAGTTTTTACCGGTAAATCACCGTAATATTTCGTTTTTTTAAAAAAACATATTGTAGTATCGCCGGAACTACATCGGGCCTTATTTACATACAAAATATTTAAGCTGATAAATAAGAAAAGCTTAAGGAGATAGGAATGTTTCTTGTGCAACATGTAACAAGGTTTTTCCGCACTAAAATAATAAATCCTAAATTACATTGCAACTAAAAAACCGACAGCGCATTACAGGTATACAACCCAATGACGCCCGCAGAGCAACAGTACCTTATTGAGCAATGCCGTAAAAATCCCGAAGCGTTCGGGAAGGTGTTTGATGCGTGGTACCCGGCCATTTTTGCATATGCCTACCGGCGAACGGCAGATTACGACCTGGCGAAAGACATTGCCGCTGAAACATTCCTCAAGGCATTTTTAAAGATCGGCAGTTTTCAATGGAAAGGCATCAGCCTGTCAGCCTGGCTTTACCGCATCGCCACTAATGAAATGAACCAATACTACCGAAGAAGCAAATACAAACCGCAATCGCTGCAGCAGCTGCTCGAAAATCCGCAGGCAGAAAAGTTACTGCATTCCGAGCAAGGCGACGAACGCGAAATGATCGCAGCCGAGCTGAAGGCCTTTAACGATTATAACCGCATCCGCGAAAACATGGTGAAACTGGATATAAAATACCAGGAAGTAATATCCCTGCACTATTTTGAACAGAAAAGTAATACCGAGATCAGCGAGATACTGGATAAGAATGAGGGTACGGTGAAGTCGCTGCTTTCGCGCGGACTGGAAAAATTAAGAAATTTGATGTAGCCAATGCAACCAAAAATAGTTTACGCATTATAACAGTAATTGTATGAATGAGGACGAATTTTTTAAAAAAATGGAAACTTTGCATATACCGGAAGTGAAGCCCGGTTTTCACCAGAAGCCTGTAAAAATGGCCATCATGAACTCCGAGCGCTCGGCAGCGCTCGGCGTATGGCTTATTGTAGTGCCCTGCTATTTTTTGCTGTGTGTTTTTATGTATTACCTGTTCCATGTCCACATAAGTTGGTTCGGGGCTATGTTCAGCCTGTTATCCGGCCTGGATAAGATGCCTTATGCTGATTATACGGTGCCGCTTTTATTAGTGGTGCTGCCCATCATCTGCATTATCATTAATGCGCTGGCCATAACGCATGTAAGCGTAAGCCGCATAGACCCCGACAGGGTACAGGTGCGCGAGTTTGCCATCACCATAAAAATTAAATGGTGGAACATCCTGCTTATCCTGCTCAGCCTGTTTATTGTGTTTATGTTCATTGCTTATGTAATGACCCAGAATATCTCCATTAAAAATTAGATCATCATGAAACTAAACTGGTTTACCCGTAAAGGGATCATTTATTTGCCCGCATCCGTCATCGGTTGGGTTATACTGCTTGCTGCGCTAGCTTATGCTGTTTATGTTTTTATTGACATCGACAGCCGGTCGCATTCCAACAGCGATACACTTATTAATTTTGTATTTAACCTCCTTATTATCGGACTGGTTTATACTGTTATTGCTTGTTTTACGGAAAAGCGGCCTGTATCGTCGCCTCATGAGCGAATGAAGTGATCTGCGGGAGAGCCTTACGAAGGATTTCAAAAACTCGTACCTTTGTTAATATGGGAAGCGTAGACGATTTTGTAAAACAACTCCAGCTGAAATTTTTTTCAAATTTTTTAAAAGCACTTTTTATTAACAAAAAAATTTCCTAATATTGCAGTCCGATTTTTAGGGAGCTAAAAATCGCTTTAAGAGCTTAAAATCATGGATTTAGTAAAATTTGTAGAAGAGCAATCAGTAGAAAAAAAGCAAGTTCCGGCATTTAAGGCTGGTGATACTGTTAGCGTACATTATAAAATCAGGGAAGGTAACAAGGAACGTATCCAGGTTTACCAGGGTGTTGTTATCCAGCGCAACAGCGCCGGCAACAACGAAACTTTCACTGTTCGTAAGGTTTCAAACGGCATTGGCGTTGAGCGTATTTTCCCCATCAACTCACCAAATATCGATAAAGTTGAAGTGAACAGCTACGGTAAAGTTCGCCGTGCGAAATTGTTCTACCTGCGCGAATTGACCGGCAAAGCTGCCCGTATCAAATCTAAAAGGGTTTAATTTCCTTTCCCTAGGGGAGATATACATAAAAAGCCCTGCTGTTTTTTACGGCAGGGCTTTTTGTTGTTTAATCGATAGTCGCAGACTACCAGTATATTTGTCTGAAAGCTAAGGGCTTCGGACAAAGTAGTCGGGCTTGGAGTATCAACTGCCCCCGTTGGATAATTTAGACAACTCAAATAATGGTTGAAACTGAAACGCTAAAATATGCTCTAAAAGCATTTGCCAATTTGGATCAAGATGACTTTAAACTTTCATCTCCCTTTTGGCACGTTAAATCTTATAAAAAGGGTGAATATTATAATGAATATAAAACCGTATGTAAATATTTAGGATTTATAACTGATGGTGTATTCAGATCCTATATCATCGATGAAAAAACCGGGGAGGAAAAAAATATTTTTCTGTATACAACCAACGGCTTTGTTGTCACCTTTAAAAGTTTTATCAATCAAGTCCCATGCGATTATCACACGCAAGCGATGACCGATGCTTCGGTTATTTATATCTGTATAACCGATTTGCTTAATTTATACAAACAGTCTCATAAATGGGAATGTTTCGGCAGGCTATTGGCTCAGGAGGCTTTTAACGTAGCGATAGAAAGGGCTGAAGGTTTACTTTTTAAAACACCTGAAGAACGTTACCTTGATTTATTAAAACATCATCCGGATGTTTTTAACAGCATTCCGCTATACCATATCTCCTCTTATTTGGGCATTCAAGGGCCATCGTTAAGCCGTATCAGAAAAAGGATTACGGGGAAAAGATGATTTTTTTCCGGCAATGCAGGGCGCTTAATTATTCATAATAAAAATTAGAAACCGAATAATGCGATTTTAACCTGGGTTAATAATTGTTGAGTTTGGCTACGCTAAGTTTGTGCAATAATTAAAAAAACATGAAAATATCTTATCAAGTTGCTGATAAAAGTTTAGGCGAAAAACCATTCCCGAACGAGGAAAAGATTGCATTTGAAACAGCCGATACAATTGAAAAAGACCTGCGCAAACAATACCGGGCAGGCACAGCCAAAAGAGATGTTCATGCAAAATTAACCGGCTTGGTAAAAGCTGAATTTAGCGTAAATAAAGATATCCCGGCCCATTTTGCACATGGAATATTTATACCCGGAAAAACATACCAGGCTTATATCAGATATTCTAATGGTTCACCGTTGTCAAACCGCTCCGATAAAAAACCCGATGGCAGAGGTATGGCAATAAAATTACTGGATGTGCCCGGAGTAAAATTATTGGATAATGCCAAAGAAGCATCTACGCAGGACTTCGTGATGCAAAACCATACTGCATTTTTTACAAGCAGCCCCGAAACATATTTAGCTGTGATGAAACGAATAAATGGTAATATTTTTGACAAATTATTATTGCCTTTTATATTAGGTTTTCGGGGATTGATGCTGGCAGGTAAATTTAACGGTGGAAAAATTACCAATCCATTGCAAATTAGGTACAACTCCATTTCTCCTTATCAATTAGGCATTGGAGTTAACAAAATAGCCGTGAAGTTTTGTGTAAAACCTGTATCTGGCCATATAGACGCATTACCGCAAAATGCAGATGATAATTTCTTGCGTACAGCTATGCAAAATACATTGAACAAAGATGATGTATTTTTTAAGTTTTATTTGCAGCCCAAAACATCTGACAATATGAGCGTGGAAGACTATACTGTAGAGTGGGATGAACAACAAGCGCCACTTTATGAGGTAGCAACCATACGAATACCAAAACAAAATTTTCAAACACCCGAGTTAGATAAATTAGGAGAAAACCTATCCTTTAATCCCTGGCATACTTTAGCTGAACACCGGCCATTAGGTTGTTTAAACCGGGTTCGTAAAATAGTATATGAAAGAATTAGTTCTGTAAGGCGCGAATTGAATAAAGTAACTACTCAAGAGCCATAATATATTATTCGGTTCAGGCCATTCCGGCAATTATTTATCTCTTTCTGCCTGAAAACGTAAAAGCCTCAACCATTGAAGATTTGAGGCTTTTACGTTTTCAGGCAGCGGTTTAATTCTCGGCAACCACAAAAAAGTTGAGATTGAGCGTGGTTGCACCGGTAACATAAATGGTGTAAATTTTGCCGGCCTGTATAGTAGTTGGGATGGTTAACGATGAAGTTACCGAACCTGATGCATACAGAAAAAAAGTAGTGTTTGCGGCTATCTGGTTGTAAGCCGATACAGCTTTGTAAGCCAACGATGTGGCCAGTTTTGTTGAGCCTGATACGCCAAAGTCGATTCCACTACTGATAGCCGAGCTAAGGTTAATGAAACGCACCTTAGCCATGCCTGATGAAGGGGCGGTTTGATCGTTCTGGGCTACTACTTCAGTTTTGGTGGTATCGTTAGTGGCATAATATACACTGTAATAGTTGCCGGGCGCCAGGCTAACCGAAAACGATGCGTTAGCTGTTGCAGAATTTGCATCGGTGAATTTTGCCGGGTAAACGCCAGACGTAACGGTATAATAACCTGAACTCTGGCCATAAGCAACCGCTGAAGCATCAATCCTGTTGTTGTTGATGTACAAATCCTGCGAAGCAGAACCGTTAACAGCGTTTACGATTTTTACAGCAGCACCGGCACTCACATTACTGCTACCGCTTGGTTTATTGCATGATGTTAATGCTGCACTAAGGCAAATAACTGATAAGGCGATAAGGAATAACCGGGGTTTGTTAATCTTGATTTTCATAATATTTAATTGATAGATGTTTATTTATTAAGAAACACTATCCAAATATTATTCCAACCGGGAATATTTATCATATCTGCCTTATAACAAATAATTTAGCAAAAACTGGATACTATAAGGCATTGTATCCTAAAAAATACAGCTATGATTAATAAAATTGAATATTAATTAAAAAAATGGGTTAATCCTTTTTAGTATGTTTTGTTGTTGTGGCAGGCTTCGCTGCTTCTGCGCCAGCCTTGCTTGCAGTATTTGCTTTTGCCTTTTTAGGTGCTTCGTCAACGAGCTTCGGCTCAACTGTTTTTACGGGTTTAGTTGGTACATCAGTATTAACTATTGCGGGTTGATCAACGGCTTTGGCTGCTTCAACTTTTACTTTCGACGATGCAGCAGTAAACTCCGCCAATACGGTTTGGCCGCCTTTTACCACTTCGCCAATTGCTACTTTAATATCAGTGCCCAGCGGCACAAAAATATCTACCCTCGAACCAAACTTAATAAAGCCGAACTGCTCGCCCTGCTTTACTTTATCGCCTTCCTTTACATACCAAACTATACGGCGGGCCAGCGCGCCGGCTATTTGCCTGAACAATACCGGGATGCCGGCGCTGTTTTCGGTAACCACCGTAGTGCGCTCGTTTTCGGTTGATGATTTTGGGTGCCAGGCAACCAGGTATTTACCGGGATGGTATTTAAAATACTTAACAACTCCGCTTATGGGGTTACGGTTAACATGTACATTAACCGGCGACATGAAAACGGATATCTGTATCCTTTTATCTTTAAAATATTCAGTTTCTTCAGTTTCTTCAATAACTACCACTTTACCATCTGCCGGACAAAGCACGTGCGTTTCGTCTTCGTTGATTTTTCTTTTCGGACTGCGGAAAAACTGCAGGATGATCACAAAAAGCAAGAAAGATATAATATAAGCGATCCATTTAAGTGCGGCATGTTCAGGCCAGTAGAAATGGATCACCGCGTTTAATAAGGCTATGAACAAGATGGTTAGTGCCAGGGATGTATATCCTTCTTTATGAATGGTCATGATCGATGTTGGTGTTTATTATTATAAGCTATCGCGCAATAATTGTGCAAAACTACTAATTTGAAATGAAGTAAAGGAAGGCATATACAAACGGAACTGCTAAAAATAACCCGTCGAAACGGTCTAACAAACCGCCATGCCCTGGTAATATGCCGCCTGAATCTTTTACATTGATGCTGCGTTTGAACATGGATTCAACCAAATCGCCCATAGTGCCTACGGTGCCGATGATAACCGCCATTATTACCCACTGGTACCAATCCAGGTCGGTATAAAAATGACTGATAATTAGAGCAACTCCGGCGCTGATCAGCACACCGCCAATAAAACCTTCCCATGTTTTTTTAGGTGAATGCCGCTCAAATAATTTATGCCTGCCAAATGCCATCCCGCTTAGATATGCGCCGGTATCGTTACCCCAAAGCATAATTAAAAATGCCAGGGGAATATGGGCATTGAACCCGCCGTGCAGGTAAGCCAGCGCATGAAAAAATATAAACGGCACAACCGTTAAGATTATGCCGAGAATAGTAAAAGCGATATTATTGAACGGATGCTTGTGTTTGCGGAACAGCTCGACAATAAAAATGCCGCCAATGGTTACAGGGGCTAAAAAAAGCAGCTTATAGCCCAATTCATCATGCAGCGATGACAGGGCAAAAGTGTTGGCATAGGTGATGAGTGCAAAGGCCACGTATAGCAATGCGCCGTTCAGTAAGCCCATAGCAACATTTGGATGCGCCGTGCCTTGTTTGATTAAACCATAAAATTCGTACAGGCAAAACAGGCTTAGTAACAGGTAAAAGCCGCCAAATACATAATGCCCCAACAGGTTGGAGCCTACCATCACTATCACAAAAAAGAAACCTGTTATGGCGCGTGTTTTCATTGGTTAAGCTGGTTGAGGATAAGAAGCTCGATGGCGTTGTGAAAATCTTCCTGGTGCACATAAACCTCCACATTGCCGAAATTGAGGTACGATGAATCCTGCCGGTTGAGCAAAACCGCTTCGACAGCATGTTGTATGAGCATCTGTTTTACAATCTCCGATTGATAATAATTGGTTGATTTGTATATCCTGACCCAGTTTTTTTCCATTTATTGAAGCGCCGGCTTGTTGTAAAGCGCCACCCTCCGGTAAATCCAAAACAAAAATAAAATAATTATAAGGCTAATTGTATAAGCTGGATAATTAAACACATGGTTATCGTCGGGGCTGATCTTGGAGTGTTTGCTTTGATAAAGGTAAGTTACCACTACTACCGTCCCGTTATTGAGAAAATGCGCCCAAACGGATGTCCACACGCTGCCGCTCCAGGCCACAAAGTAGCCGAACAGCGCACCCAGCAACACGCGCGGCAGGAAACCGTAAAAATCCATGTGAAATGCGCTGAACAGGATAGCCGTTATCCAGATTGCTGCATGAATGTTCTTTGTCCAGCGTTCAAAAACAGTTTGCAGGCATCCCCTGAACATAAACTCCTCCACCACAGCAGTAAGCAGACCGATGAATAGTACATCGTATATCACATCCCAGATAGATTTCATAGACAGCATGGCTGTCATCAGCTTTTCCTCGTTCTTTTGGTTGGCTTCCAGCCATTTGAGCCAGCTGGGCAGGGCTATATGCTGGTTTACATTGGTGAGGAACTCAATCAGCGGGAACGAAAAGAACGTGATCACCAGCACAATAACCAGCAGCTGTACAGGGAAGCGGAACGAAGTGCGCAGGTAACTCGCCGGATCGTGCATGACCACGAAGGAGAAAAATACCGGTGTGGCAAGAATAGGTAAAGTTGTACCTGCAAACTGAACTACCCATAACGCGCTAACAAAATGCGGTGCGTTCAGGTTCAGTGTAGTGATAGCTTCCATCGTGTTCATGCCGAAGGCTGCATAAACAATCACCAGCCCGATAACGGTGCCGATAATGAGCGCTACCACCAAAATAGCTACAAGCAGCAGGAATTGCAGGCTCGGGTGCATTGGTTTGCTGTCTGCGGGCAACTCCTTATAGGGTATGTTTACTGTATCGGTCAAAATTTCGTATTTTTGCCACGAATATACTGCATGAGCGTAAGAATAGGAAATATCAACCTGGGAGAATTCCCGCTGCTGCTGGCGCCGATGGAGGATGTGAGCGATCCGCCCTTCCGTTATGTGTGCAAGCAGAACGGCGCTGATATGATGTACACCGAGTTCATCAGCAGCGAGGGATTGATACGCGATGCGGCCAAAAGCAGGCAGAAGCTGGATATTTTTGAATACGAACGCCCGATAGGCATACAAATATTCGGCAGCGATATCGACCATATGCGCGAAGCCACTGAAATAGCTACCCTCGCTAATCCAGACATAATGGATATTAACTACGGCTGCCCCGTTAAACAGGTAGCCTGCAGAGGTGCGGGCGCAAGTTTATTGCAGGATATTGACAAAATGGTAGCCATGACCAAAGCGGTTGTTGAGGCTACACATTTACCCGTTACCGTAAAAACACGCTTAGGCTGGGACGATAACACCAAAAACGTGTACGAGGTTGCCGAACGCTTGCAGGATGTGGGCATAAAAGCACTCACCATTCATGGCCGTACGCGCTCGCAGATGTACAAAGGCGTTGCCGACTGGACTTTAATACGCGAGATAAAGAAAAACCCGCGCATACAAATCCCCATTTTCGGCAATGGCGACATCGATTCGCCGGAAAAGGCTGCCGACTGGCGCATGGAGTTTGGGGTGGACGGTATGATGATCGGTCGCGCGGCGATAGGCTATCCCTGGATATTCCGAGAGATAAAGCATTTTTTTGCTACCGGCGAGCATTTGGAAAAGCCAACAATAACGGAGCGTATCGAGGCCTGCAACACGCATTTGATGAAATCCATCGAGTGGAAAGGCGAAAGAACGGGCATTTTTGAGATGCGCCGTCACTATTCCAACTACTTTAAAGGTATTGATCATTTTAAAGAATATCGCATGCGTTTGGTTACTGCTGCCACGCTAAACGATCTGCACGAAATTTTAGCAGAAATAAATGAGAATTATACGACAGTAATGGCGTAAATTTTGCTCGGTTAATTTTATATTTGACTTCAACTTAACTGTCTCATGGTTACCACGATTACTGACGGTGTAAAAGTTTCTGTAGAAACGGTCTACCAGCCCGAATATTCCAATCCGGCGAACGATCATTTTATGTTTGCCTACCGCGTTATTATCGAAAATTTAACTGACTATGCCGTGCAGCTATTGAGCCGGCACTGGTACATTTTCGATTCGAACGGCGCCAAGCGGGAAGTGGAAGGCGAAGGCGTTGTAGGCCAGCAGCCAATGATTGACCCCGGTCATGCCCACGAATACGTATCAGGCTGCAACCTCAAAACCGATATGGGCAGCATGAAAGGCGAATACCAGATGGTAAGGTTATTGGACAACCTGCGCTTTAATGTACAAATACCCGAGTTTTATTTAATTACGCCGTATAGGATGAATTGAGAGGGTGCCGTTTTTTGGCTGTCTTGTTATCTGTCGTACTTTATGTTCGTTCGCTTGCTGACCGAACACTCCGAACAACTACCGAACAAATCACCCACCACGTCATTGCGAGGAACGAAGCAATCTCTGCATATGCAAGTCAAACAGTAGGATGTATTTCAGAGGATAATGCCTATGGCGCATACCTGTAAACGCAGTCCAAAGGACTCCCTCGGAGAGATTGCTTCGTCGTTGCGCGCGCGCTGTCCTGCTCACTCCTCGCAATGACGCTCTAAAGAGAGGTGTTCGTTCGCTACCTTTGTGAACATTCCGAACACTTACCGAACAAACGCCTAACCCACCATGCATCCTGGTTTAAGAGTTTAGCGCAGCGCTCTTAAATCTAAACATGAAAATCAGGACTCCGTCCGGCTTAGCTAAATGGGATATTTTCAATTACTGCAAAGATTTTTGATAAAACAACCCGCAACTACCTTAAACGGATCAACGCAGCAATAAGTAATCCCCACGACACTATTTCAGGCAGTAAGCGCCACGGGCTTAGGGCCGTCCACCGGCGTACAATGGCTTGCAGGCGCGTGGCTTCTACCTGTTCCGGCTGCATGATCTTGCGTAGCATTTCCGGGATGAAATAAGCAAAGGTGATGAGGCGGTTCACGAAAATCGTAATGGCAGCGGCCAGCCAGTAATTGTGCGCTTCGCCGGTATAATTCCAGGCCAGTATAATGTTGATAATGGACAGCAAACCCTGCGCCGGCGACACCAGCGGCCAGAAACGTTTGCCCGAATTCATCTGCCCGGACGATTCCAGCTTGGCCCGCAACGTATGCGGCTCGACATTATATTTCCAGTTGGGATAAACGATCAGCACCTCGTAAAGGCCGCCGCCGAGACTCAATGAAACTGATAATAAAAGCAGTGAGAGTGTAATTATTGTTACCATGCCGCTAAAGTAGTCGGGGATGGATAGCGGCGGTATGGTGTTTCGGTGGGTGGAAGGGTTTTATCGGTGAAGGAAGACGTTTACGCTGTTTTTGGCAGGGTGTCCGTTCGCTTGCTGAAGAACATTCCGAACACGCGACTAACCAACCACCACGTCATTGCGAGGAACGAAGCAATCTCTCCGAAGGAGTCCTACGGACTGCACATGCAAATCAAGCGTTAGGATGTTATTTAAAGGATAGTGCCCGCATTTATGCCAGCAAAATTTGCCGCCTGTAAACGCAGAGATTGCTTCGTCGTTGTGCCGCGCAGCCCTGCTCACTCCTCGCAATGACGTGGTGGGATTTCCGCGTTAAGTCCGAAGGACTCCTACGGAGGATTGCAGCGGATACCGGCCCGGCGCGGGCCTAAGTGCAGGCCGCGCCTAATGCCTTGTCCGAAGGACTCCGATGGAGCAGCCGTATGAGCGTAAAGCCGGGCCGCCAATCGGCGGAAACGCCCAAACTGTCAGAATCAGAATTTACAAAATTTTAGAATTAACAGAATTCTGAAAATTCATTAATCCCGTAAATCCCGGTTCAGACAAAATATCAAACTGCGTCTATAATCCGCAATTTTCGCAAACTACTTTCCCTCCATTCCAATGACTGAATGACCGATGACCAATGACAAATTACTTACTATGCATGCATAAAAATCGCCTAAATTTCTAAATCAAAAAAACACTTTTCAATTCGCTAAATTTCCCTTACATTTGCGGGCTAATTGTTGCTCATTGAAATCGTTGCGGACATATTCGATTCAGTTCTCCGGTCTTAAGCTGGGGAAGCACTTGTTTGAGTATGATATCGACGATAGTTTTTTTGATGAGTTCGATTACTCGCTGGTAAAAAAAGCAAGCCTGAAATGCACCGTTGAGCTGGAGAAACAGGAGACCATGCTGATATTGAATTTTCATATCACTGGCCACCTCGACCTTAATTGCGACCGCTGCCTGGCCCAATACCCGCAGCCGGTTGATATACACGAGCAGCAGGTGGCGAAGTTTAGCGAGGAGGAGATTGACGAGGACGAGGAAATCATCACACTTGGCAAAAATGATCACGAGATCAATATAGCCGGGTTGTTGTACGAATATATAAATGTTGCTGCGCCGTTTATTTCGGTATGCAGCGACGAGGGGAACACCCCCTATTGTGATAAGGAAATGCTGGACAGCCTAAATAAGCTGACGGTGAATAATGAACAAACCGAGCAGCCCGACCCGCGTTGGGAAGCGCTCAAAAAATTTAAATGATTAAAAATTAAGTTATGCCACATCCAAAACGGAAATTCTCCAAATCGAGGAGAGATAAACGCAGAACGCATTACAAGGCTGAGGCCCCTACTTTAACTACCTGCAAAACTACCGGCGCGGTGCATTTGCCACACAGGGCTTATACTGTTGATGGTAATGTTTACTACAACGGTAAATTGCTGATAGAGAAAGCCGCTGTAGCCTAAGTAATTACGCGGGATGAAGATCGGCTTAGATATAATGGGGGGCGATTATGCTCCCAAAGCGGCCGTTTTAGGCGCGATAGAGGCACACAAAGCCTTGTCGGGCCCAAAGCTCGTGCTTATCGGCGATAAGGACATAGCTTTACAAATCCTCAGCGAAAATAATTTTAGTCCTGATAATTTCGGGTTCGTTCACACAACCGAAGTTATCGGCATGGGCGAACACCCCACCAAAGCCATTGCGCAAAAACCTAACTCGAGCATCGCGGTTGGGTTTAAGTTGTTAAAGGAAGGCGAAATACAGGCTTTTTCTTCTGCAGGTAATACCGGGGCTATGCTGGTTGGCTCCATGTTTAGCGTTAGGGCCATCCCCGGCGTACTGCGCCCGGCCATGACGTCGATTGTACCGCAGTTGACAGGCGGCGTTTCGGTGCTGCTTGATGTTGGCGCAAATGCCGATTGCAAGCCCGATATGCTGTTGCAGTTTGGCATACTGGGCAACTTATACGCCCAGCACGTTTACAAAATAGCCGAACCGCGCGTTGCCCTGGTGAACATTGGAGAAGAAGAAGAAAAAGGCAACATCCTCACACAGGCAGCATTCCCGCTGCTGAAAAATTCAGGTCAGTTTAATTTTATTGGCAATATTGAGAGCCGTCATTTATTTGATGGCGAGGCCGATGTGCAGGTGAGCGATGGCTTCACCGGCAATATGATCATTAAACTGGCGGAATCATTTTACGTTGTAGCGCTGAAAAAGCGTATTAAAGACGAGTTTTTCGACCGCTTTAACTACGAGCAATACGGCGGCAGCCCTATTTTGGGTGTTAACGGTTCGGTAGTGGTTGGGCATGGTATTTCCAATCCCGAAGCCATTAAGAACATGGTATTATTATCAAAAGATGTTTATGAAAGCGGCCTGGTTGAGCATATCAAACAGGCTTTTTCTGTAAAGGAATAAAAAATGAACAAAATCACTGCCGCTATTACCGCTGTGAATGGTTATGTGCCCGACTACGTACTAACCAACCAGGAACTGGAAACAATGGTGGATACCAACGACGAGTGGATAACCTCGCGTACAGGTATCAAAGAGCGGCGTATATTAAAAGGCGAAGGCCTGGGTACTTCAGACCTTGCTGCGCCTGCTGTTGAAGGCCTGCTTAAAAAACGCGGCATCGGTGCGGATGAGATCGACCTGATCATCTTCTGTACTACTACGCCGGATATGCCTTTCCCCGCTACCGCTAATATTTTAGGCCATAAAATAGGTGCAAAAAATGCCTGGGGCTTCGACCTACAGGCAGCCTGTTCAGGGTTTATTTATGGATTGACCGTAGGTGCCCAGTTTATTGAAACCGGCAAGCACAAAAAGGTGCTTGTCATCGGCGCAGATAAAATGTCGTCCATGATCAATTATGAGGATCGGGCTACCTGTATCATTTTCGGCGATGGCTGCGGCTGTGTGCTGCTTGAACCGGATACCGAAGGCTATGGCGTTGTAGATTCTATCTTACGCAGCGACGGTTCGGGCGTACCTTACCTGCACCAAAAGGCAGGCGGTTCGGTAAAACCGGCTACCCATGCTACAGTTGACGCCAAAGAACATTTTGCTTACCAGGAAGGTCAGGCCGTATTTAAATTTGCCGTTACCAACATGGCCGATGTAGCCGCCGAGGTGATGGAACGGAATAACCTTAAATCAGATGACGTAGCATGGTTGGTACCGCACCAGGCTAACAAACGTATTATCGACGCTACGGCCAATCGCACCGGCCTTACTGCCGATAAGGTCATTATCAATATTGAACGTTACGGAAATACCACCAACGGCACCATACCGCTGTGCTTGTGGGAGTGGGAAAATAAATTTAAAAAAGGCGATAACCTTATTTTAGCAGCCTTTGGCGGCGGCTTTACATGGGGTTCTGTTTACGTGAAATGGGCGTACTAATGTGCAGATGAGTGGATATGCAAATGTGCGGATGACGTATTGATATGTAGATGCGAGGATGTGCGAATGTGCAGATGAACATTGCTTAACAATTATTTATAATATGTATTAATTTCGTAATGGTCTTGCATTACATCGCTAAACAATTATATTTTTACGCTGTTATTTAAAACCCTGATCATAAACTTAGGATTTACGTCTTTTACTGATAATTAACTAATTAAAAAATCTGCACATTTGCACATCAGCATATCTGCACATAAAAAACCAGCATGGACATTAAACAAATACAGGACCTTATACGCTTCGTCTCAAAGTCGGGTGTGAACGAAGTTTCGATAGAGCAAAACGATTTCAAAATCACTATCAAAACCAACCAGGCCCCTACTTATGTTACGGCAAATGTACCGTCTGCGCCACCAGCCTACGCGCCTGCGCCCGCCGCCGCCCATGAAGCGCCGGTACACATTAATGCCCCGGCCGAAGTTGCGCCAGTAGCCGATTCAAACTATATCACCGTAAAATCGCCTATGATCGGTACATTCTACCGCTCGGCAGGCCCTGAGAAACCGTTATTTGTAAACGTTGGCGATGAGATAAAGGTTGGAAGTGTGCTGTGCATTATCGAGGCGATGAAACTGTTTAACGAGATTGAATCGGAAGTATCAGGCCGTATTGTAAAGGTACTGGTTGACAACGCCTCGCCTGTTGAGTACGATCAGCCATTATTTTTGGTAGAACCTATATAATTGATTTCACCGATTATTTGAAAATGATTTCACCGATTTCTGATATAAACGATTAGGCTGTCGGTGTAATCAAAAAACAAATCAGTGCAATCAAAAAAAGTAATCATCGGTGGAATCATTTAATAACATCGGTGGAATCAAAAATCAATAATATGTTCAAAAAAATATTAATAGCTAACCGTGGTGAAATTGCCTTGCGTATTATACGCACCTGTAAGGAAATGGGCATTAAAACCGTAGCTGTTTATTCCACTGCCGACCGCGACAGTCTGCATGTGCGCTTTGCTGATGAGGCCGTTTGTATCGGCCCGCCTGCAAGCCGCGACTCGTATTTAAATATCCCCAACATCATATCAGCTGCCGAAGTAACCAATGCCGATGCCATCCATCCGGGCTATGGTTTTTTGTCGGAAAATGCTAAGTTCTCGGCGATTTGTGCGGAATACGGCATCAAGTTCATTGGTGCTACTGCCGACCAGATCAATTCTATGGGCGATAAAGCATCCGCCAAGGAAACCATGAAAAAGGCGGGCGTGCCGATTGTTCCGGGTTCTGATGGTTTACTATCAGGCGTAAAGGAAGGCATCGCGATAGCAAAAAAGATCGGCTACCCGGTAATATTAAAAGCTACTGCCGGTGGCGGCGGCCGCGGTATGCGTATTGTTTGGCGTGATGAAGATTTCGAGACCGCCTGGGATTCGGCCCGTGCCGAGTCGGGTGCTGCTTTTGGTAACGATGGCATGTACCTGGAAAAATATGTGCAGGACCCGCGCCACATCGAGATACAGGTTGTGGGCGACCAATATGGTAAGGTTTGCCACCTTTCTGAACGCGATTGCTCTATACAGCGCCGTCACCAGAAACTGGTTGAGGAATCGCCTTCGCCTTTTATGACGGAAAAACTCCGTAAAAAAATGGGCGAAGCAGCTATCAAAGGCGCAAAAGCTGTAAGTTATGAAGGTGCCGGAACCATAGAGTTCTTGGTTGATAAAGACCGGAACTTTTATTTTATGGAGATGAACACCCGTATACAGGTGGAACACCCGGTTACGGAAGAAGTTATCAACTTCGACCTGATAAAAGAACAGATAAAAGTTGCAGCCGGCATACCTATCTCGGGTAAGAATTATGAGCCTGTAGGGCACGCCATCGAGTGCCGTATCAATGCAGAAGACCCTTTTAATAACTTTCGCCCTTCACCGGGTAAAATAACTAATTTCCACTCACCAGGCGGTCATGGTGTACGTGTGGATACGCATGTGTACAGCGGCTATGTTATACCGCCGAACTACGACTCGATGATAGCTAAGGTGATCTGCATGGCGCAAACGCGCGATGAAGCCCTGAATACTATGGAGCGCGCATTAAGCGAATTTGTGATAGAAGGCGTGAAAACAACTATACCGTTCCACCTGAAATTATTGCAGGACCCTAATTTCCGCGCGGGTAATTTCACCACCAAGTTTATGGAAACGTTTGAATACGCCGAATAATAAAACCCGCTTACGTAAATAAAACGTAAGTTAGGCCATACGCACCAAAACAAAGCATGAGCGACAAGAACCTGATAAAAGCAGTAAGGGAAAAAGGCAAGGATTTAGAGGCCGAAATGTCGTTCTTCGATCATTTGGAAGCGTTGCGCTGGCACCTGATTCGTGCGGCCCTTGCGGTGTTTGTTTTTGGTATTACTGCTTTCTGTTACAGGCAATGGTTGTTCAAAAACATCATCATGGGGCCGTTCGACCCAAATTTCTGGTCTTTCAGGATGATGTGCAGCCTCTCGAAGGTATTTCACGTTAATGGTTTTTGTATCGATCATATCAACGCAAAAATCATCAATACTGAAGTCGCCGGGCAATTCCTGCTGTCAATCAATACATCGCTGCTTATCGGCGTTATACTCGGCATTCCTTACATCCTGTGGGAAATATGGCGATTCATCAAACCCGCCCTGCTCGAAAAAGAACGCAAAGCCGCCAGCGGTTTTGTTTTTTATGCATCAACGCTGTTTATTATCGGCATTCTGTTCGGGTATTACATTTTGGTACCTGAATCAATCGCTTTCCTTGCCGGTTATACAGTCAGCGATACTATCAGTAATCAGTTTACTATTACTTCGTACCTGTCTATCGTAGGCACTATTACGTTGCTTACAGGCATACTGTTCGAGTTGCCTATCGTTATTTATATACTTGCCAGCATCGGTATACTTACCGGCAGCTTTATGCGACGCACACGCCGTTATGCAATTATTATCATTATGGTGGTTGGTGCGGTTGTATCACCCTCACCCGATATCATGACCACCACACTTGCCACTATACCCTTGCTTATTCTGTACGAAGTAGGTATACTGGTTGCATCCGTAGTTGAAAAACGTCGGTTAAAGAAGCATGAAGAGTTGATGGCTTCGTAAGGGCTTTGACAATCCGTGTTCGGTAAGCGTTCGGAGTGTTCGCACAGGTAGCGAACGAACACTTTTCTTAACAACCTTACTTTCATGCTGAGGTACGAAGCATTTTTGCCCATGCATCGCGAATTATGCATAACGGGTTAAGTATAGTTTAAAGATTCTTCACATCGCTACCCATAGCAAGTTATCAAAAATGTCATTTCGACGAGCGTAGTGGGAATAGTGGTGGGTGCGAGGAGAAAACTTTTGCGCCATATAAACCACATAGCCTGCATGGTGCAAAAGTTTTCTCAACTGCCCTTAGTCTATTGCCATCCCGCATGCAGTTTTCGTATGACATGGCTTTTATTTATCATTTTACTTTCTCCAGAGTCCTTCGGACAGTTGCTAAGTTTTATCACTCAGAACGACAGATTATTTTATAATACATAATGCAACCTTACATCCTGTAAATCCTCAAAATCCGTTCAATCCCGGTTCATACAAACAAAAAAAGGCGATGATCGCTCATCGCCTTTCCAAATATCTTTAAATCAGTTAGTTCATTAACGAACCTTCTTCGTAATCAACCGAAGTTAAGCCGCCTTGCGGGCGTGGATGATGAGGCTTGGTAGTAAACGGCGAGTTTTTGGTGAATATACCCAGTATGCAAAGCAATCCGCCGGCTAACATCTGCGGCCACCAAACCCTGTCGCTGTAGCCATATATAAAAGGCGAAAAGAACAGGAAGAAACCCATAAGCACATCCAAAAAGTGGTGCATCTGCATTGGGAACTGCTTGATAAAACCGTGAGAATTATTACTGAACACAGCCATAATAAACTCCAGCCAACCGATAATGATCATTAAGAATAACGATGCGCCGCCAACGTGAAAGAATGCGGTACCATCGTTACCGTGTACGTACCAGGGTGCTAATAGCATGGCAAATGCTATGATGTAGTTCATTACCCCGTAAAAACTTGTTGAAATGAATGGTTTCATTTTATAATATTTTATAAGCCTTATCCGGCTGCTAAATTAATAATTTATAACAAATGTTTGTTTTAAACTTTCAAAAATTATGCCGCTTCGCGTAAAAAGTTCAAGCCGCACCCATGTGATACATAATTTATTAACGAATATTAGTTTCAGCTACGATCTTTAAGCATGCCGTAAACGTGTTCATCCAACACCACACCATTTTTAACAATGCCGTTTCGCAATATGCCTTCCTTTATAAACCCTGCTTTTTCCAGTACCCGCATCGATGCCGGGTTGTTGCTTAAAATGCCTGCCTGCAGCCGTACAATGTCAAGATTAGTGAAAGCATAACTGGTCATTAGCTTTACGGCTTCCGTCATAATGCCTTTTCCCCAGAATTCCTCGGCCAGCCAGTAACCCAGCAGCGGCGCTTTTTGATAAATATCGTAACGCATTTCAAGCCCGATGGCGCCGGCCAGTTTACCTTCAATATCGATCACAAAAACCAATATGGGGTTTTGCTTCAGCATCAGGTTTATCCAGTTTACGGCATCGTCCATTGTGTAAGGATGCGGGAAGGAATCCATGAGGTAATTGTACACATTGGGGTTGTCGGCCTGCTTTTGTAGTTCAGCAGCATCATCCAGCCTCCATTCGCGCAGCGTAAAACCTGTCCCTTGTAATTCCATTTTGTAACAATGCAAAGGTTAAAATTACTAATATTGATGAAACTGTTATATTGCGGTGAATTAGTGAGTGGTTTATTGGGTTGATTAGGTGAATGGTTGTTCCGTTGCCTAACTACTCACCTAATCAACTATTCACCCAATCAACTGACTAAATGAAAAAACTCTTTACCCTCGCTCTGATTGCGATCGGCACACATTCCTTCGCCCAAAAACTGGATACCCTCGGCATTGAAAAGATCATGCGCGACCCGAAATGGATCGGCACCTCGCCATCAAGCATCCGCTGGAGCGACGACAGTAAAAAAATATATTTTAACTGGAACCCGGATAACGACTTTAGGGAATCGTTATACAGCATCACCCCCGGAAACATCACCCCACAAAAAGTCGGAATTGATGAAAGGCGTGATATGGTACCCGGCTATGGCGCAAAATGGAATAAAAACCATACGTTAAAAGTATATGCCAAAAACGGGGATATCTATTTGGAAAATATTAAGTCGGGAAAAACTATCCAGCTTACCAGCACTACCGACCGCGAAGGCGAGCCGACTTTTAACAGCGCGGAAGACGAAGTACTGTTCACCCGTGGCAATAACCTGTATGCCATAAAACTGGCTGGCGGCGAATTAATTCAACTGACCAATTTTGTAAAATCGGCGGGTAAACGCGACGAGGAAGGAGAGACCGAACAGGCCAAATGGCTCAAAAAACAGCAACTGGAGCTGTTTGATATTATTAAACTCGATGCCAGGGAAAAAAAAGCTGAAGATGCCGAGCGAAAAGCCGTTGCACCGAAAAAATTGAAGGAGCTGGTTTTTGGCGATAAGGATGTGGATGATGTTGAGCAAAGTCCGGATGGCCGTTACATTACCTATAGGCTGATAAAAGAAGCTGACGATAAAAACGTCATCGTGCCCAATTATGTTACCGCCAGTGGCTATACCGAAGATATTCAGAACCGTACCAAGGTCGGCGGACCACAGCCGGTTACTGAATCGTTTGTTTATGATACGCAGCGCGATACGGTTTATAAGGTGATCACCAAAAACATTACGGGTATAAAGGACATACCGGCGTATGTAAAGGACTACCCGAAGGAAATGGAAGCACGTCTGAAAGAAAATAAAGACCGGCAGGTGGTAGTGAACGGCCCCATATGGAGCGAGGACGGCAAAACCGCGCTGGCCGTGGTGTGTGCTGTTGACAATAAAGACCGCTGGATTGTGAAACTCGACCCGGAAACGGGCAATTTAACCCTGCTCGACCGCCAGCATAACGATGCCTGGGTAGGCGGCGGCGCACCGGGAATTGAAGATGACTGGTACTCCACCGGCACAATAGGCTGGCTGGATAACAACCGCTTTTATTACCAGGACGAGGTCAGCGGCTACTCGCATATCTATGTTTATGATATGAGCAGTAATGAAAGTAAACAACTTACCAGTGGCAAATGGGAAGTACAGAGTTTGCAGCTATCTAACGATAAAAAGACCTTTTATTTTAATGCGAATATCGATCACCCGGGAGATTTGCAGTTTTACAGGCTATCGGTTGATGGCGGTACACCCGTTAAGCTCACTTCGGTAAAGGGTGATAATGATGTAACGCTATCGCCTGATGAAAAGTGGCTGGCGATACGTTATTCCTATACCAACAAACCCTGGGAATTGTATGTGCAGCCAAATAAGCCCGGCGCAAAGGCCATACAGGTAACGCATTCAACGTCTGCCGAGTTTAACTCCTACGCATGGCGTGATGCACCGATCATCACTTTTAAAAACCGGTATGGCAGTGATGTTTACGCGCGTTTATACGTACCCCAGCACCCCGACCCGGCCAAACCTGCTGTTGTTTTTGTGCATGGCGCGGGCTACCTGCAAAACGTACAATACGCCTGGAGCTACTATTTCCGCGAATATATGTTCAATAATATGCTTACGGATAAGGGCTATACGGTGATCGATATCGACTATTCCGGTAGCGCGGGTTACGGGCGCGACTGGCGTACGGCCATATATCGCCACATGGGCGGCAAAGATTTGAGCGACCAGGTAGATGGTGTAAAATACTTGGTTGATAATTATGGCGTAAATCCTAAGCATGTGGGCATTTACGGCGGCTCGTACGGCGGCTTTATGACGCTGATGGCCATGTTTACCGCGCCTGACGTATTTACCTCCGGCGGGGCCATACGCTCCGTTACCGACTGGGCGCATTACAACCATGAATATACCGCCGACATTTTAAACGAACCTTATAACGACAGCACGGCCTATCACCAAAGCTCACCCATCTATTTTGCCGATGGGCTAAAAGGCAACCTGCTGATGCTGCACGGTATGGTAGATCAAAACGTGAACTTCCAGGATATTGTGCGCCTTACCCAACGGCTCATCGAGCTGCATAAGGACAATTGGTGGCTCGCGCCATACCCGGTAGAAGACCATGCTTTTGAGCAGCCCAGCAGCTGGACGGATGAGTATAAAAGGATTTATAAGTTGTTTGAGGGGACATTGAGGGTTGGGAAATAGTTGCTAAAAGTAATCTTGAAATGATGCTGGCAGAAATAAAGGAAAAATATAAGGGCTTTCATGATGCAATAATTAATGAAGTATCGTATTTACCGTTCTCAACGGCATTAAGAAAGAGCTTAAAAGAGCTTAGGGTTTCGATAACTTGTTTTAATTGGCAGAAAGAACAATGGGAAGATGTAATAATTGTTTTTAAAGAGGTGGCGAAATTTAAATACATTGATACGCTTAAACTGCAAAGTGTAGTTGTATTTGAAGCCATGCTAAAAGAAAATGAGGATGGTATTATCGTCGACTTTTATCCTATACAGGTTGATGGACGAGAAGTTTTGGAAGAATACCCCGATTCTACTTTTTTAGTCCATTGCAAAAGCGTAGTGTTATCGCATACTACAAATTAAAGCTACCGTCATGGCGAGGAACGAAGCCAACTCTGAACTATCCCGGTCAATGGAACGAGATTTGTTTAAATGACGTCATTTAACAAACAATTACCTGTTTGATTTGCATGCGCAGAGATGGCTTCGTCCCTCGCCATGACGCGGGTTTTGTGCCACAAAACAAAAATGTGCAGACGCTTCTTCAACCTCTGCACATTTGCATATCTGCACATCAAAAAATCTACAGTTTAATTTCTTCGTCTTTTGATGAGAAGAAGTGGAACTCCGCGATCTGGTAATTCGGGTTGCTTTTGATCTTTATCCACTGGCCGTATTTGGCGTACCATTTCATCTGGCGAGTAATGAAGCCTTGTTTTAGATAAGCCTCAATGTATGGGTGTACGCAAAGCGTAATATTTTTCTCGTTCTGCTCTTTCAGGATGTAATTGAAATTATTTTCAATATCATCTATCAGCAGGATGGTTGGGCGTATGGTGCCGGTGCCGTTGCAGGCCGGGCATACCTCGCTGGTAACAATGTTCATTTCCGGGCGCACACGCTGGCGGGTTATCTGCACCAAGCCAAACTTGCTCGGCGGGAGGATGGTATGCTTAGCCCTGTCGTGCGACATTTCGGCGCGCAGGTAATCAAACAGGTCCTTGCGGTGCTGCGGCCTGTGCATATCGATAAAGTCGATCACCACAATACCGCCCATATCGCGCAGGCGCAATTGACGGGCAATTTCTTTGGCAGCTTCTTTATTTACCTGGTAGGCGTTTTCCTCCTGGTTTTCCTTGCTGGCTGTGCGGTTACCGCTGTTTACGTCGATAACGTGCAGGGCTTCGGTATGTTCAATAACGAGGTAAGCACCGCCGGCCAGGTTTACCGTTTTGCCGAACGCGCCCTTTATCTGCTTATCGATACCGTAATGTTCAAAAACCGGTTCCTTATGCTTATGCAGGCGAACGATGCTTTCCAGCTCGGGAGATATCTCGTGGATGTACGACTTTACTTCCTCATGCATTGCGTTATCGTTTACTGTAATGCTTTGGAAATCGGCATTCAGCAAATCGCGCAGGATAGTTGAGGTACGGCCTATTTCGCCGAGCACTTTTTTGGATGGCTCTACCGAGGGCAAACGGGTAATAAACGATTCCCATTTGGATACCAGGTCGAGCAGGTCTTTTTGCATTTCTGCAACGCCCTTCCCTTCAGATACCGTACGGATGATCACCCCGAAATGCTTCGGCTTAATGCTTTCAACAATTTTACGCAGGCGGGTACGCTCGGTATTGCTCTTTATTTTTTTGGAGATGGATATCACCTCCGAAAAAGGCACCAATACTACGTAACGCCCGGCAATAGAAAGGTCGGCGCTGAGGCGCGGCCCTTTTGTCGAGATCGGTTCTTTTGCTATTTGTACAGGTATCAGCTGGTTTTTTGTTAAAACCTCCGATATCTTTCCGCCTTTATTTATATCCGCCTCGAGCTTAAAGTTATCCAATAGTTTGGATTGGTAGCCGCCGCTGCGCACCTGTTTGGTTAGCTTCAGCAGGCTTTGTACCTGTGGCCCGAGGTCGAGATAATGTAAAAAGGCATCCTTCTCGTAGCCTACATCTACAAAAGCTGCATTTAAGCTGGGCATAATTTTTTTTATGCGGCCTAAATAAAGATCACCAACAGTATAATTGTTGCTGACTTGCTCTTTATGTAGCTCTACAAGTTGTTTATCCTGTAATAATGCAATAGTAGCCCCGTTGGGGGTTGAATCGATAATTAATTCTTTTATCAATGCTACTCCGTTTCTTAACGGCCCGTGCCGTTATGATTATAAGAGGGTAAAAAACAATGGCTGTAAGCCTGCGTATAGCAGGTCGCTATATAAAAAGCAGCTTATTTCTTTTTATGACGATTTTTTCTTAAACGCTTTTTGCGTTTGTGAGTGGCCATTTTATGTCTTTTACGTTTTTTACCGCTTGGCATAATGCTAATAATTTAAAATGTTATTTAATTACTTAATTCTTTAATATACTGATCCATCTTCTGGTCGAAGGTTGGGTCAGGCATCAACTGTTTACACTTCTGGTAAGCGTCGATCGCTTCTTTTCTTAACCCCAGCTGCTTGTAACTTTCAGCCAGGTAAAATACCGGTTCAACATCGCTTGGCTTTGCAGCGCTGGCTAATTTAAACCGTTCAACTGCCTTTTCATACTGCCCCGATTTCATGGAGAACAAACCTAAATTAAAGTTTGCGTTCCAGTTGTTCGGCTCCTGCCTTACCACATCCAGCAACAAGGCTATACCCTGCATGGGCGTTCCGCCGCCGTTAACATAAGCAATGCCGAGGCCCGTTTTTGCATCCAGGTTATCCGGTTGCAGCCTGGTAGCATTCTGGAAAGCCTCCATAGCCTGTGCATCAAAAAATGGCTGGGCCGTTGTATCCTGGGTAAGTTTGTAGGCATCATTAAAATGATTGCCGGCTGCTATCCATTCTGCTGCTGTGTTTTCTTTGCCGGCAATTGCCTGGTAATAAAATGCAGCGGGTGCAGGCTGGTTAGCTGCGTCCCAAAGGCTTGCCAGCTGTTTTTGTAAAGCCAGCTTGTCGTCATCATTGGTAGCTGTTTTCAGCTGGTTTTCAAGGCCGGTAATTTTGGCTGCCTGGTCCTGGGGTATGATCGTTTTGGCAGTAGCCGAAACCATGTTAACCGTAACAGAAACATTCGCATTCGGGCGGTCGGTTGCCGAAGCAACTTTACCGGTGCCTCTGTCGGCTGCTTTTGCTAATGGTAATGGCCTTACCGGCAAAAAATACAAATAGCCCGTTATAACAACAGCAACTGCAATTACGGCTATCTGTTTTTTGCGCATGCTAATTATTTGCTTGATTTGGTACCTTTATTACCGCTTTTTACTTTTTCAACAAAAGTTTTTGCGGGTTTAAAGCTAGGTACAAAATGCTCAGGGATAATTATGGCAGTATTTTTTGAAATGTTACGCGCTGTTTTTTTAGCTCTCTTTTTTACTACAAAACTTCCGAAACCCCTCACATAAACATTCTCGCCGCCTACCATTGAGCTTTTAACAACTTTGAAAAACGCCTCAACGGTTTCCTGCACATCAACTTTCTCGATTCCTGTTTTAGTTGAGATTTCAGTTATAATTTCTGCCTTAGTCATATCTGATTTTCTTTTATTTAATATATAATTACTTAACTGTTTTGGGGTTGCAAAAGTATCTTTTTATCATGAAAGTCTGAAATATTTATCAGCTTTTTTTTGTTTGACAGGCAATTACGGTATAAAACTTACATTTTCAAAGCAAAACTACCCTTATCATCATACTTTTGTTAACAATGAATTTTGCTAACGAATTGATACAATGGTACCAAAACAACAAACGCGACCTGCCCTGGCGCAACACAAACGATGCTTATGTGATATGGCTTTCGGAGATAATTTTGCAGCAAACCAGGGTTGAGCAAGGCTTACCTTATTTCCAGCGTTTCCTTGAAAAATATCCGGATGTAAACAGCTTCGCCGCTGCCAGTGAGGACGAGATATTAAAACTATGGCAGGGATTAGGCTATTACTCGCGCGGACGCAACATGCTTAAAACTGCACAACTGGTTAGCGATAATTATAACGGCGTATTTCCCCGGCAATATAACCAGCTTATTAAGCTAAAAGGAATTGGTGAATATACGGCCGCCGCTATCGCCTCGTTTTCGGCAAATGAGGCCAGGGCGGTGGTAGATGGTAATGTTTTCCGGGTGCTGGCGCGATATTTCGGCATTACCGAGCCCATTAACAGCCCCCAGGGCAAAAAAATATTTCAGCAAACCGCTGATGAAGTGCTTAACCGCGATCATCCGGGGCTGCATAACCAGGCCATAATGGAATTTGGCGCCATGCTTTGCAAACCAAAAAACCCGGCCTGCGGCATTTGCCCGGTGCGTATGGGTTGTTATGCCTTTAAAAATAATGCAACAACCGGTTTGCCGGTTAAATTAAATAAGCTAAAAATTAAGGAGCGGTATTTTAACTATTTCTTAATTATTAAAAACGAGGAAATATTACTTAACAAACGCGACGAGAAAGATATTTGGGCAAATATGTATGATTTGCCTTTAATGGAGACTAATCACTTAATAGAGCCAAAAGTTTTAATGGCGTTACCACAAATAATAGGTAAGTTTGGTGAAAGTGCTGAAATAGTGGAGATTTCGCAGGTTTATAAGCATATCCTCACTCACCAGCGACTTTATGTTCGCTTTATAAAATTAAATACGGAGACGATTAAATTAGAACAAAACTGGTTTTTCACGAAAGTAGAAAACCTGAAAAAATTCGCATTACCAAAAATCATTTTTATATTTATAAAAAATATTTTTAATTTGTAGAATAATTTCTTGTTTAATTTAAACTATGTCAGGCATAAATAAAGTAATTCTCGTAGGCCATTTGGGTAAAGACCCTGAGATCCGTACACTGGAAGGAGGGGTTTCGGTAACAAGTTTCCCGCTGGCTACTTCTGAAAACTTCAATAAAGACGGCAAAAAGGTTGAGCAAACCGAATGGCACAATATTGTAATGTGGCGAGGCCTGGCCGATGTTGCCGTAAAGTTTTTGCAGAAGGGGAAGCTTGTTTATATAGAAGGCAAGCTCCGTACCCGCTCATTCGAAGACAAAGAGGGCATAAAAAAATACACAACCGAAATTGTAGCAGAAAACTTTACCCTGCTGGGCCGCAAAAGCGACTTTGACGGCGACAGCATCCCCAAACACCCATCCCGCCCGGATGGCGATGTATTGGAAAGTCTCGACGGGGAATACTAAATCAAACCAATAGTAAATTTAAATATAAGGCCCTCACTGTTGATACAGGAGGGCTTTTTTTTTGGGTTGAATGATGAATATCGAATTTTGTCCGTAGGACTCCTTCGGAGAATGTCGTATATCGATCCGTATAAATCCGAAATTGAACATCCTCCGAAGGAGTCCTACGGACGAAATTCGAAATCATCTTTATCTTCCTCCCGGCGGGCAATGCTCTTTTAAGTACTGGGTATAAAGCGTAGACAGGTGTAAATCGGTGCCCGGTCCCTCGTCGATGGCATGGGTGCGGTTAGGGTATATCATCAGCTGGAACTGCTTGTTATACTTAACCAATTCGTTTATCAGGCGCTCGGCATTGCTATAGTGCACATTGTCGTCGCCGCTGCCGTGGATGTACAGCAGGTTACCCTGTAGGTTTTTTGCATAAGTAAGCGGCGAGCCTTTAACATAAACCGCGCGACTAACGCTATCAGTAGGCACACCCATGTAGCGTTCCTGGTAAATATCGTCATAGCTCAGCGTCCAGGTAACGGCGGCTATGGAAATACCGGTTTTATACAAGCCTGGATACTGGAACATCAAATTAAGCGTACACGATCCACCACCGCTCCAGCCCCAAACCGCCGTGCGGGTTGAATCGATAAAAGGCCATTTCAACACCTCCTTCGCCGCCATAGCCTGGTCGTGCACGTTAACGTTACCGATGTTTTGGTAAATGATCTTACGCCAGTCGGCGCCTTTTGGTGCGGGCGTACCGCGGTTGTCCATTGAGATATAGATGTAACCGTCATCGGCCATATTTCCGGCATACACCCAGTTGTAATCGGCATAAAACTGGTCTTTTACAGTTGCTTCGGCAGGTTCGCTGTAAACATAAAACACAACCGGGTATTTTTTATTGGGGTCGAAATTGGTTGGCTTTACCATCCAGCCGTCTATCTGTACGCCATCTGCCGTTTGTACTTTGAAAAATTCGGGTTTGTTTTTGGCGTCGGTATTCAATGTTATCAGCTTGCCGCTTAAATGCTGGTGATCGGGCAGGCTCACGGTTTCATTTTCATACGGCGTATAAATATTCGAGAACAGGTGTAAGGCCGATTTCCCATTCGGTGAAATACTATATAAATGTGTTCCGGGTTCGTCTTTAGGCGTAACGCGTACGGCTTCGCCGCCGCTTATTTTTATTTTGTACAAATACTTTTGCGTGGCATTTTCCGGCGAAGCCGAAAAATAAATATAGCCGCCGGCATCGTCTAACAGGTCGATGTTCATCACATCATAATTGCCCTTGGTAATTAATGTTTCTTTGCCATCCCGGCTTATTTTATACAAATGGCGCCAGCCATCCTTTTCGCTCATCCATATAAAATCTTTGCCGTTATTTATCCATTCCCAGCCATCAGGTTTGCCTTCGCTCCACTCATTTTTCTCTTCTATCCACGTTTTGCTGCTTTCGCCATGTATGAGTGAAGCATGGCCTGTGGCGGCATTGGCAATGTAAATGCAACTTTGGTTCTGGGCACGGTTAAGCTGCTCCAGGATGATCTCGTTTGAATTTGCCGCCCATTCCATCCTCGGGATATAATGTTGGATAGGATCGCCCGGAATGTCCATCCACGTGGTTTTTGCCGTGCTGATGTCAACTACGCCGACGCGGCATGAGCTAGGGTCTTCACCGGCAATAGGATATTCAACCGGTACAACGTAAGAATAGGCCGAATCGGTCGTGTTCAGCATCAAATAGTTTTTGATCTTCCGCGCATCGATCTGCCAGTAAGCAATACTTTTACTATCCGGCGACCAACGGAAACCGTCGCGGCAGTCAAATTCCTCTTCATACACCCAGTCGAATGTGCCATTGATAAATTTCTTTGTGCCGTCAAACGTCAGCTGCTTTACTGCGCCTGTCGTCAGGTCTTCCACAAATAAGTTATGCTCGCTTACATAACCTGCTTTGGTACCATCGGGTGAAAGTTTGGCAAACATCAAAGATGAAACCGGCCTGTCCTTACCGATCTGCTTTAATGTTTTGGTGCCGAAATCATACAGCCAGTAATCGCCGCGTGTATTGTAACGCCACACTTTTTGGGTATTGGCAAACAGCAATATTCTTTTGCCATCGGCAGTTACCGAAAAATTATCAACCTTTAACGGAGATTGCCCTGCTGGCGTCACCATATCCGGTGTTAGTATAACAGTTTTGTCGGCCTTACTGCGGGTATCATATTCCAGTATGCTGTCAGCCTTTAAAAAGTAATAATGGTAGCCATCAGCAGCCCAGTGCAGGCTTTCAAATTGGGCACTTGCCGTGCAGTAGCTGAATATCAGCAGTAAAACAATGGCCGGTGCGAGCAGCCTGCGGAATAAATTAATGTTCATTGTTTCGGGTTTATGATTAATAATTATGAGGGCGTTTTTGGGGTTGAGCCAAATTTAGACAAAAAGCCCTCGCTGTTGTTACAGGAGGGCGATTTTTTGAATTCCGAACATCGAATTTTGAATACAGAATTACATTAAATTCGAAATTGAACATCCGAAATTCGAAATCATCCTATCTTCCACCCGGAGGACAATGCTCTTTTAAATATTGGGTGTACAATGTCCTTAAATGCTCGGTAGTTCCTGCACCTTCAAATATCCCGTGTGAACGGTTAGGGTACGACATGAGCTGGAACTGCCGGTTGTACTTTACCAATTCATTTATCAGCAATTCGGCATTGCGGTAGTGTACATTGTCGTCGCCTGTGCCGTGCACGTACAACAGGTTGCCACGCAAATTTTTGGCATAAGTTACCGGCGAGCCTTTTATAAACACTTCGCGGCTGGCATCATCTATCGGCACACCCATATAGCGTTCCTGGTAAATATCGTCATAGCTCAACTGCCAGCCTACAGCCGCTACGGCTATACCGGTTTTGTAAATTTCAGGATGCTGGAACATCAGGTTAAGCGTACATGAGCCGCCGCCGCTCCAGCCCCAAACAGCTACGCGGGATGTATCCACAAAAGGCCACTTTAATATCTCCTTAGCGCCCATTGCCTGGTCCTGTATATTGATAAGCCCTATATTTTTATATATCGACTTGCGCCATTCCCGGCCCTTTGGCGCAGGCGTACCACGGTTATCAATCGAAATATAGATGTAACCATCATCGGCCATGTTGCCCACATATTCGCGGTTGGCAGCGGCTCCGTACGAATCTTTAACCGTTGCACCGGCAGGCTCGCTATACACATAAAAAACAACCGGGTATTTTTTGGTCGAGTCGAAATGGGTTGGTTTTACCATCCAGCCGTCCATCTCAACGCCATCAACCGTTTTTACTTTGAAAAACTCAGGCTTGTTTTTAGCAGCAGTGTTTAAGCTGATAACCGTACCGCTGATGTGTTTATGATCAGGCAGGCTGATCACCTCGTTTTGCGGTGCAGTGTAAATATTTGAGAAACCATGCAGCGCTATTCTGCCATTTGGCGAAATTTCATAATTGTTCGTCCCCGATTCAATTGCTGGTGTAACACGTTCCGCCTTGCTACCGCCTATTTTTACGCGGTAAAGATATTGTTGAGTGGCATTATCAGGAGAAGCCGTAAAATAAATAAAACCGTTTGCTTCATCTATCAGCGATAAGCCTATTACATCATAATTACCCGGCGTAAGCAATTTCTCTTTACCATCCATGCTTATCTTGTACAAATGCCGCCAGCCATCTTTTTCAGTCACCCATAAAAAGCTTTTATCCTTACCCATCCATTCCCATCCCGACGGGTCGCCGCCGTTCCAGCGCTCTTTGATGTCTATCCAGGCTGCATCTGTTTCGCTGTGGATAAGGGCAGCCGTTCCGTTTGAAATATTAGCCACGTATATTTTGCTTTCATCCTGCGCGCGGTTCAATTGCTCCAGTATAATGTAGTTGGAACTTTGTGTCCATTCCATGCGGGGTATGTAATGCTGAATGGGATCGCCAGGTATGTTAAGCCATGTGATTTTGTCGCTGGCCACATCAACCACTGCTAATTTGCACGAGCTTGGGTCTTCGCCGGCAACAGGGTATTCAACAGGCACTGTGTAAGGATAGATTGAATCCGTCGTGTTCAGCATCAGGTAATTTTTGATCTTGCTGGCATCTATCTGCCAGTAGGCTATCGCATGCCCGTCGGGCGACCAACGGAAACCGTCCCGGCAGCCAAATTCTTCTTCATAGGCCCAGTCGAACGTGCCGTTTATCAGCTTTTTTGTGCCGTCGAACGTTAGCTGTTTTACATCGCCAGATGCAAGGTCTTCACAAAAAATATTGTGTTCGCTTACGTACGCTGCCTTTGTGCCATCCGGTGAAAACTTGGCAAACATCAATGAAGAAGCAGGCCTGGCAGCGCCGATTTGCTTAAGCGTTTTTGCCGAAAGGTCATACACCCAATAATCCCCCTTGGTATTATAGCGCCACACACGTTTGGTGTTGGTGAATATCAATATCTTTTTGCCATCGTCAGAAAAGCTAAAGTTTGCCACAGTAAGCGGTTGTTTGCCCGCCGGTGTTAACATATCCAATGTTAAAACAATGGTTTTCTTGCTGCTGTCGCGCGTGTCCAGTTCAACCAGCTGGCCGGCTTGTATCCTGTAATACTGGTAGCCATCGGTTGCCCAATGCGTTTTCTGGCGTTGCGCATAAGCGGCAGTTTGCCATATCAGCATAACGGCTAAAACCCTTAAAAGGGAAAATGGATATTTAAATTGAGTAAGCATATTAAATTAATTAATTTTTAGTTGAACCTGGCTTTACCGCCGTTTTTTTGCGTTAATTTAGTGCTTTTAACAGCAGCAAATCTTTTTATAATGAAAAAATTACTATTGCTATTAGCTGCGGGGCTATTGCTTACTGCTAATCTATTTGCGCAAAATGCCGACCGCAGCAAATTTATCAGCGACAGCCTGCAATTATACATCAATAAAGCGCTTACCGACTGGCGCATTCCTGGTGCGGCCGTTTGTATTGTTAAAGATAATAAAGTGGTGCTAATGCGCGGTTATGGCGTAAAGGAATTAGGCCTGACCGATAAGGTTGATGAAAATACACTGTTCATGATCGGCAGCAATACCAAGGCGTTTACGGCTACCGCACTGGCCATGCTGCAGGCGCAGGGTAAGCTGTCATTAGATGATAAGATAACCAAATATATACCCTCATTCGCGCTGGATAATAAGCCGGCCGGCGAAATGACAACCGTGCGCGACCTGCTTTGCCACCGTATCGGCTTTATGACCTTCCAGGGAGATTTTACTTTTTATAATACCGACCTAACCCGCGAACAGATCATAGCCAAAATGGCGCTGGTAAAGGCAAAATATCCGTTCAGGACTACCTGGGGTTACACCAACTCAGCTTTTTTAACCGCCGGGCAGGTTATTCCGGCCGTAACCAGCCGCTCATGGGAGGCTTATATAAAGGACAATATTTTCGCGCCGCTGGGTATGGGCAATACTATAGCCCTTACCAAACAAATGCCTACCGCGTTTAACCGTACGGCAGCACATACGCTGGTTGATGGCCGCTTAAGTGCTATACCCTATTGCCAGATTGACGGGCTTGCACCTGCGGGCGGTATCAGTTCCAGCGTTAACGACCTGAGCAAATGGGTAATGTGTTTGTTGAATGATGGCAAGGTTGGCAACAAGCAGATTATCCCGCTATCGGCTATACAGGCCACCCGCGAGCCACAGGATGTTGTAGGCACCATCGGCTATTTGAACGGCGAGACGGAATACCAGTTGTATGGTTTAGGCTGGTTTTTAACCTCTTATGCCGGTCACCAAATTGTGATGCATACCGGCGGGGTAAATGGCTATGTATCATCGGTTACGCTGGTACCAAAAGAACACCTGGGCATAATTGTACTTACCAATACCGACCAGAACGAGTTTTTTGAAGCAATAAAATGGGACATAATGGATGCTTATTTTAAAATGCCCTACCATAATTACAATGCGTTTTTCCTTAACAGGTTTAAGGTAAACCAGGATGCCGAAATGGCGCTGGATAAACGCAGGCACGATACCATTGCCATGAACCATCCTGCTGCAATGCCATTGAGCGCTTATGCCGGCAAATACATCAATGAGCTTTATGGAAATATGACAGTAACAGTCGGTGATGCCAACGACCTTGATATGCGGTTTGAGCACCACCCCACAATGTACGCCCACCTGCAGGCACTGGGTGGTAACCGTTTCTATGTTACTTTCTCCGATCCTGAATTAGGCAAGGCGGTTTTTCCGTTTACAGTAAAGAATGGTGCGGTTACCAATGTGCGTGTTAAGGTTGCCGATTTTGTGGAGTACACGCCCTATGATTTTAAGAAGGTGCAATGACATGGTTTATCGTTTCCCATTTTAGCCCGATAACCCTATTTTTGCACTTTAATTTTTTTAAGTGGGAAAAGATAAATTAAGGCGTTTTGCCGAGATAGATACCTTCAGCAATGTTTTTCAACTGGATGCCGGCAAGGAATTGAAAGGCAACTGGGCACATGGGTTTTTTAAAAACGATAACCCGGTTGTGTTGGAGCTGGCCTGCGGCAAAGGCGAGTACTCGGTAAGCCTTGCCCGGATGTTCCCTGGTAAAAACTTCATCGGTATCGATTATAAAGGCAACCGTATATGGCGCGGCGCCAAAACTGCGCTTGAGGAAAATGTAGCCAACGTGGCATTTTTGCGCATACAGATAGAACACATACTCGATTATTTCGCTCCCGGCGAGGTGGACGAGATATGGATCACCTTCCCCGATCCGCAACCCCAGCTCAGTCGTGAAAAAAAGCGTTTGACATCGCCCCGCTTTCTTGAAAAGTATAAGGAAATATTAAATCCCGGCGGCTACATCAACCTTAAAACCGACAACGACGACTTTCATGCTTACACTGCCGAAAAAATAGCCGAACTGGATTTAAACCTGCATATAAAAACAGAAGACCTATATCATTCGTCTTATGCCGATCTGCTGCTGTCGGTAAAAACCTATTACGAAAAGAAATATTTGGCGGTTAATAAAAACATTAACTACATTAAGTTCTCCTTTAAACGATGTTGAGGTAATCTCAGAAATAAAATAAGGAGTTATAATTTGAACCATAAAAGCTCTGTGTTTCTCTGTGGCTTCTTTGCGTTCTCTGTGGTTAAATTTTACCACAGAGGTCACTGAGATGAAAACACAAAGAGCGCAGAGTTAAATATCAGTGGTGCTTTTTAAAGATGACTGCGACAGCTTATAGCATAAAAAATGGATGACATTAATTTCTTCGATAAGGTTTACCAGGTTGCGCGGCTTATACCACCCGGCAGGGTAACTTCGTACGGGGCTATTGCCAATTACCTGGGCACCAGAGGCTCGTCGCGTATGGTGGGCTGGGCTATGCAGGCCTGCGAAAAGGCTAAGCCGCCGGTACCGGCACACCGGGTAGTGAACAGGCAGGGATTACTGACCGCTAAATCCCATTTCGGCGGTGACAGGATGGCACAGATGCTCGAAAGCGAAGGTGTTAAGGTAGAAAACGACCAGGTGCAGGACTTTAAAAATGTTTTCTGGGACCCAAATACCGAGCTGGCGCTATGATGGTTTAGCTTTAGTGCGCAATTTTTTCTCAGGCGGATCGTAAGTAGTAAAGAGCCACAGCACCAGCACTGCCGAGGCAAACCAGGTATAAAATTGAGTGGCGGCAACATTGGTCCTGAAATAGCCGAAACCTATAATAATTAACGCAACGCCAATCACAAGTTCTGCCAAACCATGCAACCCGAAAGGGATAAGTTTTATAATGCCCAGCGGGTAGTTGGTTAAAACAGTCAATAACAGGTAAACAGCAGCCAGGGCATAGGTTACTTTTATTGGTTTGGGCTCCATTGAATAAAGGGTTGGGGATATCAATAAATAAACCACGAACAGGTAATCTATTATCCCGTGGATTTTGGGTGTGATAAATTTCATATAAGGTTTAATTATCGTCACTATTAATCAGGGAGCAGATTTATTTAGCTAAATATACTGCAATAATTCTATTCTGTTTCCGAAAGGATCGATAAATGAAAAGCGCACCCTTCCGGGTATATCAATCTCCTCTTTTATCGGTATGCCATGTTTTTCGAGCAACGCGCGTGCTTCGGCTAAGTCTGTTACTTCAAATGCCGGGTGGCGTTTTGATAGGGGTGTATTATCTTCAACCCCTAAATGCAGCTCTATATCCGCTATTCTATACCAAAGGCCACCGGTTTTTTGCAGTGAAGCCGGCTTGGGAAACTCCTCCAGGCCCAATATACCGGTGTAAAATAACCGCGCCTTGTCTTCGCTTCCCGGCGGGATACATATTTGCACATGGTCAAGCCGTTTAAATTGTATCATGCTATATCTTCGGCAAAAGTAAGCAGGTAATTATTATTGTCGAGTATAGAAAACTCGGTAGCGCCGTAAAATGTTTTTTCGAGACCTTTTACAACGGTTACTTTATCTTTCAGCATTTCGAAGAAATTGATAATATCTTTCAGCTTGATATAAAGTAGTAATGAACCACCGTCTTTTCTGCTTACCTGGGGCAGTTCGTCACCCAAACTTTCAAACGTTTGAAACATGATGGTTACATTGCCGTTGATCATCATTGCCCAAACCATATTCTGGCCATCTTCCGGCACCGACATAATGAGCTGAAAACCTAATTGCTGGTAAAAAGCAATGGTTTGATTGATGTCCTTAACAAAAATGTTGGGTGATAAACTTTCCATGATACACGCTTGTTTTTGATAAAATTTTTAGTAACAACCTCTTAATTATTTATTTTTTAGGTGGTAAGTTTTTGTCAGAATCCGAAATTTTGGATGCGCCAGTTTTGCCTTTAGAAGGGAAGTATGGGCTTTTGATCTGGTCTTCTGTATATATAGAATTTCGCAAAGAAGTAAGCATTTGAACAGATGCTTTTCTTAATTCGACCAATCTTTGATATTTATCAATTTCTTTTTCAATTAAAATTGCGTTATAGCTTTCCAAATTTGACAAGACGAGTAGTTGATGAGCATCTGCAACATCTCGCATGTTAAATCCCTGTAAATGCAATTTAGGATTAGCATCCCTCCATTGTTTAGCCGTATATCCAAAAACAGCTGCGCTCAATAAATCAGCCTCATTTGCATAAACAATCCATTCTTTATCTTTTTCTACATTTAAAGATGGTATTACATGATTTTTTATAGCATCGGTATGTATACTGTAGTTTGCCTTGCTTAAAAATCTCCTGTAATCCCATTCAGAATTTAAACGCCGGTTTTCCTCCTCCTTAAGTCGTTGGTATTCCGTTATTAATAATAATTGAAACTCTGCGCTGATCCACATTCCAAAATGAAAAGCGATATCTTTGTGGGCATAAGTGCCGCCATACCTGCCAGCTTTCGAGGTAATGCATTTAACGTTGCATGTTTCAGTTAAATCTTTTACGCTTATTTTAAATGAGTTACGACCAGCACCAGCGGTAATTATGGCGAATTCGCCATAATTAAAATCGGGATTATTTAACTTTTCCCAAACAGATATATAATCAAGAGTATTTCTGTTTCTTAACCAATCAGTAAGGAAAAATTCCCCGTCTTTCGATTTTAACATATCTGTAAGACAAATAAAATCTTTTCCCGACTCGTTAATAACAGATATTTCTACGTTATTAACTGTTAATTTGCTCATCGTAAATACTAAGTTTATAATAGCTTGAATGTGTAGTAAATTTACGAATATTTTTAGTATTTTATATTGAATACTAATTCATTCACTCAAAAACTATCCCTATGGGAAAACTGATCGACGACTTTGAAGCGTATCGCACCAAAATGAACAACCGCATAATGGAGACATCAAACACCAATATCAAACGGTTTTTTGCGCTGGATACCACTACTTATGCCGATGGTGCGCTCGACGTAAAAACAAAGGAAATGCTTGGCCTGGTTGCCTCGATGGTTTTGCGCTGCGACGACTGTATCAAATATCATTTAGGCAAATGCCAGGAGGCCGGCGTAAATAACGATGAAATCAACGAGGTGTTTATGATAGCCAATTTGGTAGGCGGTTCCATCGTTATTCCGCATTACCGTCGCGCGGTTGAGTATTGGGATGAACTAAACGGCGTTTCACAATAATGCGGTAATTTTAAAAACCTTTTGTCGCAATTAATCATTACTTAAATAGTATTAAGCATTGATTATGAAAAAGCATTCCACCCATAAATTGCTGGGCAGTTACCACAGCAAGAAAATAGAAACCGCTCCTGTTGATATTGATAAGAATGAGGTTATAGTCGTAACCATCCGCCTGCGGCGCAAAAAAGAATTGCCGCAGAAAGCATTTAACGGGCAGATACTTTCAAGGGAAACGTATGAAAGCGAGTACGCCGCCTCGCAGGAAGATGTGGAAGCGGTTGAAGCATTTTTAAAATCACATAACCTTACTACGATTGAAGTTAACCTGGCACGTAGAAGCATCATAACAAAAGGCAAGCTGAGCGATTTTGAAAGCGCTTTCGGCGTCACACTTGAAGGACACACAGCCAACAACACTAATTTTCGGGTTTTAACGGATGATGTGAGTATCCCCATATCACTAAAAGATATTATTACCGGCGTGTTCGGGTTGGATAACCGCCCCATCGCACGGCCTATGTTCCAGGTAGCTAAAAAGGACGGACAATTTATTTCTCATGCCGAATCCCCGCAATCTTTTACGCCGAATGAACTGACAAAAATATATGGTTTCCCGCAAGGCGTGACCGGTGCAGGACAATGTATTGCGCTCGTTGAACTGGGCGGAGGTTTTCGTACGAAAGATATAAGTAATTATTTTAAGGGCCTTCATGTAACAGCACCGGACGTAATTGCTGTTTCGGTTAATGGCGGCAAGAACAGTCCTTCCAACCCTAATGGCACCGATGGCGAGGTAATGCTGGATATTGAAGTGGCCGGTTCTGTTGCACCCGGTGCAAAAATTGCCGTTTATTTCGCTACAAATACCGATCAGGGCTTTCTGGATGCGATAACGCAAGCCATTCATGATACAGATAATACGCCATCTGTAATTTCCATTAGCTGGGGTTCGGCGGAAGTGAACTGGACTCAGCAGGCAATGGACAATTTTAACGAATCGTTTAAAACGGCTGCTGCTTTGGGCGTGAGCATTTGTATTGCTGCGGGCGATAGCGGTTCGAGCGATGGTGAAACTGATGGTAAGGTGCATGTAGATTTCCCGGCATCAAGTCCTTATGCATTGGCTTGCGGTGGCACCAGCTTAAAGACCAACAATAACAAGATCGTTTCTGAAACCGTGTGGCACGATTCGTCAACTTCGGCAACGGGCGGCGGTGTGAGTACTTATTTTGCCTTGCCCGATTATCAAACCAATGCCAATGTTCCGCTGGAGTTTGACACTCAATTTAAAGGCCGTGGCGTACCTGATGTTGCCGGCAATGCCGACCCCGATACGGGCTATAATGTACTGGTGGATGGTCAGCAAATGGTGATCGGCGGCACTAGCGCAGTTGCCCCGTTAATGGCAGGGTTGATCGCACTGATAAATGAGCAATCGGGCAAACCCGCTGGTTATATCCACCCGCAGTTGTATGCTGCGCCTGGCTTGTGCCGCGACATTATCAGTGGAAATAATAAAACCACATCGGCCGATACCGGCTACACGGCAGGCCCCGGATGGGATGCCTGTACGGGCTGGGGGGTGATGTCAAAATTAAGCTAAACTGCGGGTAGTTCATGGTTCATAGATCATAGTTCATAGCTAGGGTTGTTGTCAAAATCAAGCCGACTTCAGGATTTATTTTACTTTTTATATTAACCTGCTTATATTTAGGGTATTGAACGGCATATAACCTGCCGGTGTCATCATCCTAAATTCGAAAGCAATGAACAATAGTACCTGGACAGCCATCGGCAAAGTGTTTTTTGCCCTGGCCATTTTATCCATCGGGATAGTTCACCTCGTAACTCATAATTTCCCAACAGGTTTATTGCCGGTGCCGAAAGACCTGTATTTCAGGCCTGTATTGGTTTATGTAAGCGGTATCGGCCTTATATTGTCGGGCTTGCTCATCCTGAGCAATAAATTTATGAAGGCCGGCGCATGGCTGGCATTTGCTATATGGCTCATCTTTTTGCTGGTGCTGCACCTGCCCATTCTTATACACACCTACAAAAAAGCCGATGAGTGGACTCCCCTTTTTGAAGATGTTATGCTGCTTTGCGGTGCAATGATTCTGATAGATGTTTCGCGCACGGCTAAAAAAAGCGGCTTGAAATTTACGGCAATAGCCCGTTACCTTTTCGCGGCGGCCATGATCGTATTTGCGGTATTACATTTTATTTATGCCGGTTTTATTGCTACACTCATCACATCATGGATACCGTTTAAACTGTTCTGGGCTTATTTTGTTGGTACGGCATTTTTGGCGGTAGCTGTAAGTATTATTACAAGGCAATTGGTGAGCGTGGCAACCATAGCGCTGGGCGTTATATTCCTGCTTTGGTTTTTCATCCTGCACTTACCTCGTGTTATGGCGCAAATACATACCGAGCCCGAGTGGACAAGCCTCTTTGTGGTGCTGGCATCAAGCGGTGAGGCATTTTTAATAGCCGGCTCAACAGCTGTTAAGCAATCAAGACGCCGTTAAATCATCGAATTATAGCAACATAGCCGCTTAGCTTTGGCAGATTATTGCCCAGGTCGATCACATAATAATATGTACCTGAAGATAACTGGTTACCCCGAAGTGTGCCATCCCAGGGCTTGGTATAACCTTTGGAATGAAATATCAGTGTGCCATACCTCGTATAAATATCAACCAGGCAATTCGGGTAACCGACAAGCGCTTCAATATTCCATTGGTCGTTAATACCGTCGTTATTGGGGCTAAACGCAGTCGGGATAGTTATGTTTAATGATGGGTAAACCGTCATAGTAATCTGGTTGCTTATTACCGTTATGGTACAGCCGTTGCTTGCAGTGGCCGTGCAGGTTATTACATCGCCATTTTTTAAAGTATTGCTGATAAATGTGGGGCTGTTTGTACCAACAGCGGTGTTGTTTATCATCCATTGGTAGGTTTGCGGCGTACCATTATTTACTGTTGCCGTAAAGCTGACCAACGCACCTGAATAAATAGTATTAGTAGATGAAGTGATATTAACCGTTATAGGCTTTGCAGTTATACTCACAGCAATGGGCGTTGATGTTGCGTACAGCGTAGTAAGGCATTTGCCGCCCTGGTTGGTAAGGTTACAGGTAACTACGTCGCCGTCATTAAAACAGCCGGCAGTGTACGTTGGGATATTGGTGCCCACATTTATATTATTTACCTGCCATTGATAGATCGGATCGGTACCACCGTTGGTGATAGTTGCAGTAAAGGTGATAGTTGTGGTCGGCGCAACCGGGCCGGAAGCCGAAGATTGTATGCTGATGGTGGGTGTAACGTATGGATCTGCGGTAAGGCTGGCGTTATTTGAAACCACCGGGCCGGCAGTACAATCGCTGTTATTGGTCAAGGTACAATTTATGATGTCGCCAGTTTGCAGGGCGCTGCTGGTAAACGAATTTGTATTGGTACCTGCCGGCAGCCCGTTCACTTTCCATTGATAAGTAGGATTAACGCCTGCATTTGTCACCGTTGTGGTGTAGGTAACGGATAAACCTTCGCACGAGCCAAAAGCCGACGGATTAACTGTAATAGTCGGAACAACCGGCTGCGCAACGGTTAAGGACTGCGTTTGGGTTGAAACACCGTCATTAGCGGTAATGGTTGTTGTGCCCGGCCCGATTATATGAATATTGCCGCTAACAATAGTGGCAACAGCGGTGTTGCTGCTGGCATAAGTATAAGTGCCTGTACCGCCGGAAGCATCGGGGGCAAAGTCGGCATCACAAATAGTTTTACCGGGTATTGCCGCAAGTGTGAGGGCGCTAATCACACTAATGTTCACAATCGTAACACTGCTGCCGGCAGTATTGTAAGCTGTAACTGTATAATCTGTTGCCGGCGAGGTTGCGGTCGGCGTACCGCTAATAATGCCGGTGGTTTGGTCGAATGTTAAACCTGCAGGCAATGGTTTGTCGATGGTATAACCGGTGAGGCATATTTTGCGTATAGTATTGTTGCCTAAATCTGTAATATACAAAAAGCCTGACGTATTGTAATTTAACCCATAGGCCAGGTTAAAGCTGGCAGCTGTGCCTATCCCATCGCTTGATCCGGGATTTCCCGTTCCGGCAAGCGTGGTTACATTGCCCTGGGCGTCCACTTTCCTGAGTAGATAGTTGTGGACATCGGCCAGGTAGGTATTCCCTGCAGCATCTAAAGCTATGCCACCCGGGCCATTGAAAGTTGCGGTTGTAACTGTTCCGTTTTGGTTGCCTGTTGCGCCTGTGCCTGCAAATGTTGAGACAACAGCGCCCGGCGTTATCTTTCTTACTTTGTTACTTTTGCTGTCGCCGATATACATATTGCCGGCAGCGTCAAAGACTACGCTGTTGGGGTCATTAAAGCTCGCTTGTGCCCCGGCGCCATCGGTGTCGCCGGCAGCACCCGTGCCTGCGAATGTTGAAACTACAGCATCGGGCGTTATTTTGCGGATCATGTTGTTTTGCGAATCTGCAACATACAAGTTCCCTGCGGCATCGCGCCCAATTCCATACGGGTAATAAAAGCCTGCGCTTAGGCCGGGGCCGTTGCTAAAACTTTTGCTTCCGTTTCCCGCAAAAGTTGAAGCCACACCCGCAGCGGTTACCAGGTTAATGCTATTACTGGCTGCATCGGCAACATATAGATTGTCGGAAGGGTCTATAATTATATCATTGGGCTGACCAAAGCCTATTGCAAAGGTTGTTACTACACCAGCCGGCGTAACTTTCCTTATCATGCCATTATCCCTGTCGGCAACATATAAATTTCCGGTTGCCGGATCCTGGCAAAGCCGGGTAGGATGGTCAAAGGCCGCATTGGTCCCGGTGCCGTCGCTGTATCCTTCCGCGCCGCTGCCAACAAAAGTAGTAACCTGCGCGTAAATTGTAGCCGGCACTGCGCCGCCCGTATTTTGGGGCGATAATGGTGTTATAGCAGTATTAACCGAATATACCTTTGGCGTTTGATAACTGATATTTGGCGGTGAAGAAGCAGGCGTCAGCACAACGTTGTTAACGGTAATATTTACAATAGTGCTGCTGCTGCCGTATAAATTATAAGCGGTAATGGTATAGTTAGTTGATGGCGATGCGGCTGTGGGGGTACCGCTGATAGTGCCTGTTGTTTGGTCGAATGATAACCCTGCCGGTAGGGGTTTGTCAATATCATAACCGGTTAATGAAATTTTGCGAATGGCTGAATTTCCATCATCTGATACATAAAGATTGCCAATTTTATCCGCTGCTATGCCGAATGTCTGATCGAACATGGCAGTATACCGGCTGCCATCGGCAAAACCGTGGGTGCCCTGTATGCCCGCAAGCGCGGTAACATTGCCTGAAGGGTCGATCTTGCGGATGAGATAATTAAATGAATCCGAAACATACATATTGCCCAACTGGTCGATAGCAACATTGGCCGGGTAATTAAACAGGGCTGCGCTACCCGTTCCGTTGGCAAAGCCTTTTGTGCCGTTCCCGGCTATGGTGGTAACAGCGCTGTCCGGCGTCATTGCCCTGATGGCGTCATTGCCCACATCACAAATAATAAGATTGCCTGAACCATCAATGGTTATACCACCCGGATTGTAAAATCGTGCCGCAGGCCCTGTCCCATCCTGGAAACCATAAGTTGCGAGGCCTGCTACAGTATGAACGGTGCCATCAGGGCCAACACGGCGTATTTCATGGCTGGCATAGTCTGTCACATATAAATTGCCCAGGTTATCAAGCACCAGGTCGTTTGGGAAATCAAACCTGGCATATTGTTTACCGTCTATATTACCTGTGGCGCCGCTGCCGGCAAGCGTAGTTACTCCGCCGGTTGGTGTTATTTCGCGGATAAGCTGGTTACCCGAATCAGCCACATATACAAATCCGTTGGCATCAACCGTTACCCCGTTTGGGTTGGTAAATGTGGCATTTATACCAGTGGCGTTGTTTGCCCCCGTTGCGCCGCTACCTGCAAAGGTAGTAACCCGGCCCTGGGGGGTTATCATTCTTATTTTGTTATTACCTTCGTCGGCAATATACAGGTTGCCCTGTTTGTCAATAGCTATGGCCCTTGGCCCGTTAAACTGTGCAGCTGAGCCCTGCCCGTCGGCCAAACCCACTGTTCCGTTGCCTGCAAACGTGCTCACCTGCCCATAAGCAGTCGCAGGCACCACACCGCCTGTATTTTTTGGCAGTAAAGGCGTAATAGCCGTATTCGTGCTGTAAACCTGCGGATTTTGATAGCTGATATTTGGCGCCTGGGCATAAAGCCGGCAGCAAATGCAAAGCCATACGCTGCAAAGCAAACCAATGCCTTTTAACATCCTACCCGAAAAACAACCGAAACTTAAATTTAACATCAGTACTGCGACTTACCGCGCTATCAAAATTAATTTATTTTATTAAATATCACATTTGCCGAAGATATTCATTTACAGGGTAAAGGTTATATTTGCCTGTACGCTCAATTATCATCTATCACCATGAAAAAACTTTTTACCCTATTATTACTTTGTAGCAGCACAGTAGTTTTTGCACAATCGACCTTTGGCCCGCAAACACACCAGTTTACTATAAAAGGACTGGTTGCCAAAGAGTCGGTTATCACGATGGATTCCCTCAACAGCTACCCACTTAAAGAGATCGGCGATATAAAAGTAACCGATCATACCGGCGCTTTTAAGCATGCCGATGAAAAACTGAAAGGCGTTTTGCTGAAAGATATCCTCAACCATTCCACCTGGGCAATTGCCGGCGGCCCGCATTTTTTCAGCAGCCTATATTTCAGCTGCATCGGCTCCGATGGCTACGTAGTGGTTTATTCATGGAATGAGCTGTTCAATACACCGGTAGGTGATAACGTTTACATCATACTGGAAAAGAACGGTGTAAAAACCGATAGTCTGAAAGAGAGCATCCAAATGACCTCCATGACGGATTATAAAACCGGCCGCCGCTACTTGCATAATTTGGATAGGATAGTTGTGGGCCAGGCAACAGCGAAGTAAAATTTTCATAAAATTGGATTTTCGAGACTAAAAATACGGCGCTGACATTATTTTGTCAGTGTAGCTTTTGTAGTCGGCGTATACTTGTATTTGTAGCTACAACGCTACAACCATTATCAGTGCTCAATTAAAATAAATTCATTAAGTGATTGATTTGTAATTAATTATAATTTTTATCGGGGTTTGCCGACTATTGTTGTTAATAAGGCGTATAAACTGCCAAAAAAGAGAAAAAATTGCTGAAAATCAGTAAAAATTAGCTTTTCCCAAATCAATAAAATCTGTTAAATCCAGGTTCTCCAACTCCTGCAAATTATGGCTTACAATAAATGCAGTACTGGCCAATTCGCTAAAAAGTTGCTTCAATTCTACAATTAACTCCAATTTCATTTGCTTATCCAGTGCCGAAAAAGGCTCGTCCATCAATAATATTTGTGGTTTGATGGCCAGTGCCCGCAGGATAGCCAGCCGCTGCTGCTGCCCGCCCGAAAGGTATTCGGGTTTGTGGGTGCTTAAGGTTTCCAGTTTGCCAATATGCAATAAACGCTGTATCCATTCTTTGTCATTGGTCGCATATTCTAAATGCTGCTGAACATTCAGGTTCGGGAATAGCGCGTAATCCTGGAAAACAAAGCCTGTTTTTCTTTTTTGCGGCGATAGGGAGATTTTGGCGGAAGTATCGAGCCACAGCACATCATCAACTTTGATTATCCCTTTTTCGGGCTGTATCAAACCGGCAATTATCTTTAAAAAGGTAGTTTTCCCAATCCCGGATGGGCCATGTATTTGAATAATACCGCCGGTAGCAAAATCCCGTTTCACTTTTAGCCATTGCTGCCCGCCATAGCCTTTCAGTTTTTTTTCTATGTCGATGCTGATCATTCCAACGGGCTTTTGGTTTGTGTTTTATTGTAGATGAACACCGACATCACCATCATAAAAGTAATGCCGAAAAGAATGAGTGAATAAGTATTGGCCGAAGCGTAATCCATATTCTCAACCGAATCATAAACGGCTATGGAGGCCACACGCGTGATGCCGGGGATATTACCGCCGATCATGAGCACCACGCCAAACTCGCCCAACGTATGCGCGAAAGTGAGTACTATTGCGGTGAATAGCGAAGGCTTGATATTGGGCAGCAGCACATACCTGAAAGTTTGCCATTCTGTTTTGCCCAGCGTGTATGATGCCTGCGCCAGCGATTTTGGCAACTGCTGCAGGGCCGACCTTACCGGCCCGATCATAAACGGCATGCTGTAAATAACCGATGCCAGCACCAGGCCCTGGAACGAAAAAACAAACTGTATGTTAAAAGTTTCTAGCAGCCATTTGCCCACACCATGCTGCGGGCTGAAAGCCACCAGCAGGTAAAACCCCAAAACCGATGGTGGCAAAACCAGCGGCATAGTAATAAGCGCCTCCAGTACAAGTTTGATGAACGACCGTCCTCGCGACAACCACCAGGCCAGCGGCAAGCCGATGATGAGCAACATCAGTGTAGTAGTGCCTGCCAATTTTAACGTAAGCCAGATGGGGGAAAGATCCATTAATGGATGATCGGATTAATCAACAATATAGCCATATTCTTTAAATATCTTTTTTGCTTCGGGGCTTAATATGTACTGGTAAAATTTTTCGGCGTTAGCATCGCCTGCCGCGTGTTTCAATATTACCATGCCCTGCTCAATAGGCGAATAGGTTTTAGGGTCTATAACTTTATAATACAATGTGGTTTTTCCCTCCAAATCTTTTACCAGCGCCTGGGTGGTAAAGCCCACATCAACCGTACCGGTGGTGATATACGTATTTACCTGTGCTATGCTTTCGCCGTAAACTATTTTGCTGTGTATTTCGCTCAAAACGCCTTTTTTGGTCAGCGATTCTACTGCCGCTTTGCCATAAGGCGCGATCTGCGGGTTGGCAATGGCTACTTTTTTTACCGCTGGTGTTAGCAATATCCTTTCCCAATTATCAAAACCGATATTTTTTGTACTGCAAATAATTAGGCTGCCCGATGCATACACTACCGGTTTGCCGGTTGTAAAACCTTCGGTGAAAAGCGTTTGCGGGAAGGTCATATCTGCCGAAAGAAAAACATCAAACGGTGCGCCATTGCGGATCTGCGCCACCAGGTTGCCCGACGAACCAACGATCGGGTCGATACCAATGCCGGTCCGTTTGGTAAAATCGGCGCCTAAAACTTTAATGATGCCTTGTAAATTAGCGGCAGTAGCCACCTTTATATTTTGCGCAAAGGATGAAGAAAAAATGAAGAGCAAGGCAACAGTTGCCAATATTTTGCCCTTCGATAATATGGTATTTTTCATAATGGAGTATAAAAATAGCTTAAAAACAAATATAATACAGGGTTAATATTTCATTCATAAGTAAATAACACATTTGCAACATTTATGTTACCAGCTAAACTCATAAACAAATTCTTCGTCAATTTGTAGTTGGTTTACAATAGTTTAAAAATAAACTTGTGCAAAAAAAAGCATTATATGGCCTTTTCTGTTTAGCGGTTTTGCTGTTTATAGCAAAGCCCTTCATAGGTTTTGCCGTGGTTTCAGGCGGCAGCACAAATATAACTTCAAACAGCATACTGGTTAAATCTTTCGCAAAGCGCAAACCCGAAGACCTGCGCGATGCCGAAACACGCAAAGCCGCCCTGCGTGTAATGCTCATGCAGCCACCAGTGAAACAACTATTCCCTATTACCTTTTTACTGGGCATTTTGTTCCCGTTATTATTCAGGAGCAAACCAGCTATTACCAATGGCTTTTTAAGCCAAATCAACTATAGCCTTATCCCGGCTGCACATCCTTACCTGCTTGCAGGTAAGCTCATCATTTGATCTTTTTTCTCTTTTCGCTAACGCGAACAACTTTTTGATGGAATTGGCCTGAAGGGCAAATCCCATCCCATTATTTATTTCAATTAATTTTTAAAGATCAATGTTAAGTTTAAAAAAATGCCTGTGCATTTTGCTGTTGCTGGTATCGGCAGCGGCCAGTGCCCAGCAGTCAGTTACATTACGACAAATATTAAGCAGCACCGACCAGCGCGCGCCGCAGCTGATCACCGACTCGGCTGCTATAAAAATACGGCAGGCGCAGGCCGACGAGGTGCACGATGCCTGGCTGCCAAACCTTAAATTAAGCTACCAGGCCGATGAAGGCACAAGCAATAACGTTATCGGCGCTTATTTCGGCTTTGGTATGGTGCCATCGAGTTCCAGCGGGGTGCATTCAACCAATCTTACTACGGCGGCATCATATAACCTCGGTATTGCCGCGTTCGATTGGGAAGTGTACAATTTCGGCGCGTATGGTGCTGCCAATAAAGTAGCCAACGCCAATGTGACCGTTGAGCAGAACAACTTTGCCGAATCGAAGTACGTGCTGCAGAGTTATACCATCGGTACCTACCTGCAGTTGCTGCGTTTGCAGGAATTATTAACCATACAGGCCAGGGATATTCAACGCAATTTGCAGATCAGAAACTCCATCGAATCGCTGGCTAAAAGCGGCGTAAGGCCGGGTGTAGATACCAGCATTGCCGAAGCCGAATTGTCAAAGTCGAGACTGAATTATATCGAAGTTGCCGACCAGTTAAAGCAGGTACAGTTACAGCTTTCATCGGTAACCGGTATGCCATATCAAACCATAATTGCCGATACCACGACCTCCGATCAGTTGATCGATCAGCCGGTGGCGCTGTTTGGATTAGATACCGCTAACCATCCGCTCATCAACTACTACAAGTCGGTTTATCAGACCAACCTGTTGCAGGAAGATGCAGTAAAAAAGCAATACAATCCTAAAATTTCACTGGAAGGGGCCGCCTGGGACAGGGGATCGAGCATTAATTCTGCCGGCCAGTATGGCAGCTTTGGCAGCGGCTTTGCCTTCGACCGGGATAACTATTTGGTTGGTGTAGGTATATCCTATAACCTGTTCGATCTTCGCCGCAGGCACCTCAAGCTCAATACCCAAAAAGCGGCAACAGATTACGCGGCACGGAAATTACAGGAGCAGCAGCAATTACTGGCCGTAAGCGCCAACCAGGCCGAAGTGGAGTTAACTACCGCGCAGCAGCGGCTTAAGGAAATACCGGATGAGCTGAGAGCTGCCAGCAGCGGTTACCGGCAAAAGCTGTCGCTTTACCGCAGCGGGCTTACCGATATACTGGAACTAAGCCAGGCGCTCGATATTTTGTACCGAGCCGAAACCGACGAGGCGCAGGCAAAATATGATTACGCCGATGCGCTGTTCCAAAAAGCCATCACAGGCAACCAACTTAACCAGGTATTAAACATTTTAAAATAGATCAATTATGTCAATGGTCACATCCGCGCTAAAAAGGCCTATCACCGTAGTGGTGATCACCATGAGCCTTTTGATATTCGCGGTGCTAAGTGCAATGAATATACCGATAGATATATTTCCGCAGCTCAACCTGCCTACCATATATGTTATCGAATCGTACGGCGGCATGTCGCCGCAGCAAATGGAGGGCTTTTTTGCCACCGGTTTGCAAAACCAGTTTTTGTATGTAGATGGTGTAAAAAACATCAGCAGTAAAAGCATACAGGGCTTAACCATTATTAAAATATCCTTTTACGAAAGCACCAACATGGCCGAAGCCTCTGCCGAAGTGGCTTTGCAGGTTAATCGTGCGCAGGGCTTCTTCCCGCCGGGTGCATTGCCGCCGCAGGTTATCCGGTATGATGCATCATCGCTGCCGGTTGGTGAATTGGTATTGGATAGTAAAAACGAAAGCCTGAAAGATATTTATGACCTGGCAGCAACCCGCATCAGGCCGATGTTCGCCACCATTCCTGGTTTGTCGGCACCGCCGCCTTTCGGCTCAAACGCGCGTTCGATCATTTTAAGCGTCGATCCCGACAAGCTGCGCAGCTATAATCTTACCCCTGACGAGGTAGTGGATGCTTTGGCGAAGTTTAACGTAATGGCGCCATCCGGCGATTTGAGGATAGGGAACATGATGTACCTCACCACCATGAACTCGCTCATCAAAAATTCTGAAAGTTTTGGCAACATCCCGGTATTGACCAAAAATGGTGTGCCGATATATGTTAAAGATATAGCGCGGGTAACCGATGCGGCGGATATTACGGTGGACTATGCGCTCATCAACGGTAAGCGCTCGGTTTATATCCCGGTGGTTAAAACCGCTTCAGCATCTACCTGGAGCGTTGTGAAGGCGTTAAAAGCAAAGCTGCCCGAAATGCAAAACCTGCTGCCAAACGATATAAAAATATCCTATGAGTTCGACCAGTCGGTTTTTGTGGTGAACGCGGTAAAAAGTTTGATGACCGAGGGCGGCCTCGGCGCGCTGCTCACCGGTTTAATGGTGCTGCTATTCCTGCGCGATTGGCGCAGCAGTTTGATAGTGGTGATCACTATTCCGGTTTCTATTTTAATAGGTGTGCTGTTGCTCAGCCTGTTCGGGCAAACCATCAACATCATGACTTTGAGCGGGCTGGCGCTGGCAATAGGCATTTTGGTTGACCAGGCGACGGTAACCATCGAAAACATCCACCAGCATTTGGAAATGGGCAAGTCGAAACGGAAAGCCATTTACGATGCCTGCGAGGAAATATCCTTTCCATTACTGCTCATTTTGCTGTGTATCCTGGCGGTTTTCGCGCCGTCCTTTATGATGAAAGGCGTACCGAAAGCGATGTTTTTGCCGCTTTCGATGTCCATCGGCCTCACCATGATCGTTTCTTACGTGTTGGCGCAAACACTGGTGCCTATCATGAGCAACTGGCTAATTAAGGCCGAACGCTACCAGCACTACGAACACGGTAAAGCACATTCACACGCTGGCGAAGATCTTGATATGCCGGAGGAAGAACAGGTAAATATGCACAGGCAGGAAGAAGTAGATCATCCGGAAAAAAACGACTTTTTTGAGAAGGTAAAATCCCGGTTCATCAATATCCTAAACCGGCTAATGCCTAACCGTAAACTTTATATCACCATTTACTTAATTGGGGTGATCGGGTTGGCGGCAGTTGGCTTTGTGGTGATAGGTAAGGATATGATGCCCAAACTGAATAACGGTCAGTTCCAGGTGCGTTTAGACGAACCGCAAGGCACCCGCCTTGAAGTGACCGAGGCCAAGGTTAAACAGGTGCTGGATATCATAGACAAAACAGTGAACCATCATGTGAAGATCACATCCTGCTATATCGGGTTGGTGCCGAGCAGTTTTGGCAGCAGTAACCTGTATGTGTTCAATACCGGCACACACGAAGCTGTTTTGCAGGTGAATTTGGACGAGGATTATAAAGTGAATATGGACGAGTTGAAGGATGCCTTGCGCAAAAACATAGCGCATGAGCTGCCCGAAATGACCATCAGCTTTCAACCCATCGACATGACGGAGAAAATCATGAGCCAGGGCGCCAATACGCCTATCGAGGTGCAGGTAGCCGGGAAGGATATGCAGCAGATAAAGGGTTATGCCGACCAGGTATTGGCCAAACTGAAACAGATACCTTACCTGCGCGATGTACAGATAAACCAGCCGCTGGATTACCCGGTAATTGCTATCTCGCTCGACCGTTTGAAGGTTTCGCAGCTGGGTTTAAATGTGAGCGATATCGCTCGTTCGGTTACGGCGAGCACATCATCAAGCCGTTTCACGCTGAAAAACCTGTGGCTGGATGAGAATAACTCGTACACCTACCAGGTGCAGGCGGAGATCCCCGAATATGTGATGAACTCGATGGATGAGTTGAAAGAAATTCCGCTGGTAAAAGGCCAGAGCAGCCCTACACTGGCCGATGTAGCTACGTTTAAATTAACTACCGCCCCGGCAGAATATGACCGTACCGGCCCGCGGCGTTTTATTACCGTAAGCGCCAACATCTACAAAAAAGATCTCGGCGCGGCAACAACAGCCGTTCAAAAAGCGGTAAAATCAGTAGGTACGCCGCCGAAAGGTTTGGTGGCCACGATAGAAGGTATGTCGAACCTGTTGACCGATACCCTGAGTAGTTTGCAAAATGGTTTGGCGTTTGCCATCCTGGTTATCTTCCTGTTATTGGCCGCCAATTATCAGTCGTTTAAACTGGCGCTTACGGTATTGGTCACCATCCCGGCGGTAATTTTAGGGTCGATAACCGCTTTGTTGCTTTGCGGCTCAACGCTTAACCTGCAATCGTATATGGGTATGATCATGTCTACGGGCGTATCGGTAGCCAACGCCATCTTGATCGTAACGAACGGTGAAAGTTTGCGGCTCGAATTTAAGGATGCGACAAAAGCAGCCATTACCAGCGCATCCATCAGGCTAAGGCCGATATTGATGACCAGTATGGCCATGATAGCGGGTATGATCCCAATGGCATCGGGCTTAGGTGAGGCCGGCGAGCAATCGGCGCCGCTTGGTCGCGCGGTTATCGGTGGGCTGTTTGCCTCAACCCTTGCGGCATTGTTCATACTGCCGATGGTGTTTGCCTGGGTACAAAACAAAACTACCTACGACGAGCCATCGCTAATGCCGACAGAAGAAGACAATATAGAATCAAGAGACAAGATGCAAGAATCAAGAATATAGGAATAAGAATGAGATCATGAGTTTTTTTGATTCTTGTATCTCACTTCTCTTTTAAAAATACATTTTAAAAAACACATCATGAAATATAAATATTGGTTATTAACCATCATACCCTTGCTGCTTACCGCTTGTGGCGGCAATCAAAAACCGGTCGACCTTACGGGTGATTCGGTTAAAACTACAGCTAAATATAATTTGGGCACAGTGACTGAAAAAGCCTTGTCCAGCTCGGCACAGTTGCCGGGCCAGTTGGTGCCTTTTAATGAAGTAAACCTTTTCCCAAAAGTGAACGGGTTTGTAAAAGAGTTATATGCCGACCGTGGCTCCATAGTTAAAAAAGGCCAGCTATTGGCTGTGTTGGAAGCCCCGGAAATTGAAGCACAGGTAGCAGCCGCCAATTCGCGCTATTTGCAGGCGAAGGAAAATGCTACCGCCAGCCAGGAAAAATACCAGATGCTTACCGAAGCTGCTAAAGAGCCCGGTTCGGTATCGCCGTTGGATTTAAACAACGCCAGCGCCAAAATGAAAGCCGATCAATCGTTAACCGCAGCTGAATACTCCAACCTGCAATCGGCCAAAGTAATGCAGGATTACCTGCGCATTTACGCGCCGTTTGATGGCATGATCATCGAACGTAACGTATCGCCGGGTGCGCTGGTAGCGCCGGGCAAGGCCACAGACCAGCCGATGTTCATTTTGCAGGATATTAATAAAATGCGCCTTACCGTAAACATACCTGAGGATTATGTAGATAAGGTCGACCTTACCCAGCAGGTTACTTTCACCTTTAACGCTATGCCGGGGAAACAATATACAGATAAGATCAGCCGTTCGGCCAACTCCCTGGGCAGCATGCAGCAGGAAGCTATTGAAATAGATGTGCTAAACCCCAACGGGCAATTAAAACCCGGCATGTACGCCGAGGTGAATATACCGATGCTTTCAGGTGCAAAATCACTCTTGGTGCCTAACAGCGCCATCATTCGTTCAACCGAGCATGAATATGTGATCACGGAAGACAAAGGCACAGCCAACCTTGTGAATATAAAAGAAGGTTTAGCAAGCAATGACTCGACTGAGGTTTTTGGTGATCTGAAACCGGGCGATAAAATAGTACTTCGCGGAAACGATGAAATAAAACAGGGTGACCCTGTTCAATAAAGATACTCCATGTTTCAGGAGCGTGTGTTTAACTGAAGCTGAGCGGCCCGCAAGGGCCGCTTGGTTTTTTGTGAGTATTGTGATTTATTTTGAAAAGGGGTATATTTGATAAAAAAGGATAAGGAAATGGTTATAGAACGGACCGAACAAGGGATTTTGATAAAAACCACTGCCCCCGTCAATATGAAAGCGGTACAAAAAATAATAGATTATTTTAACGTACTTGAAATTACCTCACGCGCAAAAGGAACTGAGGAGCAGGCCGCAGAGCTAGCCGATGAAGTTGATAAAAAATGGTGGGCTGAAAACAAGCACCGTTTTCTTTAATGATATTTGTTGTTGATACAAACATCCTGTTTAGCGCCTGCCTTACTCCGGCTGGCCGAATATTCGATATACTCTTTAATGCTCCGCCATCTGTCCAGTTAATAAGTGGTCATTATGCAATTAAAGAATTGTCGTTGCATAAAGGGAAACTTATCAAATTATCAGGGCATACTGATGAAAAAATGGATGTGCTTATGGGTTCGATATTAAAACAAATTGATTTTTTCGATGAAGCGATGGTTGAAAAAATATATTGGGAGGAGGCCGACCTGTTAACAAGAAATGTCGATAGTAAGGATATTAGCTTTGTAGCCCTTGCACTTCAAACCGGCGGCAAACTCTGGACTGGCGATAAAAAGCTTGCGACGCATTTAAAGTTAATGGGATTCGATGGCGTTGTTAATACAGCGGAATTATTCGATCTACTAAACATTAATTAAGATTTTAAGGCAACTGCACAACCCTGATTATCGTGTAACAGGTAAAATCTTCAAACAAAATAATCTTAATATTGTACTTAAAATCAACTCCCTCACCATGAAAACGATGATGAAAAGAACTTTACTTGTCTTGGTATTTATTTCGGTAAGCGCAATGGCATTTGGCCAAAGCAAAATGGCCTGCTGCAAGCAATCCGCTACCCAGAAATTCGCCATGCTGGCATCAAACAAAAAGTTTGTAATGTCGCATGCCAAACCAAAGCCGTTTCATTTCCAGACGACAATCGGCAAGCCGATAACTTATCCTACACCTGATGGTCGTACGGCAGATGCCTTTGAGTTCAAAGCGAAAAATCCTACCGAAAATTATATTTTGGTAATACACGAATATTTCGGGCTGAACGATTACGTGAAGAAGGAGTCGGAAGAGATCTATAACGACCTGGGTAATGTGAACATCATCGACCTTGACCTGTACGATGGCAAAGTAACCGATGACCGTGCCGAAGCCGGCAAACTGATGCAAGCCGTAAAAGACGACCGTGCCCAGGCCATTATAAAAGGCGCGATAGCGTACGCAGGCCCTAAAGCGCATATTGCTACTTTGGGTTGGTGCTTTGGCGGTGGCTGGAGCTTGCAGGCATCGTTATTGGCCGGCGACCAGGCCGTTGCCTGCGTTATGTATTACGGCATGCCCGAGCAGGATATAAACAGGCTGAAAACCCTGCATTGCGATGTGCTGGGCAACTTCGGCAACCTCGACCAGTGGATAAACCCTAAAGTGGTTGGTAAATTTGCTGATGATATGAAAACTGCCGGTAAAAAGCTATACCTGCACCAGTATGATGCCAACCACGCTTTTGCCAACCCGAGCAGCCCAAACAGTAACACTGCCGCAGCTGCTGACTCATATAAAAATACGATAGCTTTTTATAAAGAAAGGCTGCATTGATAGTCGATAGACCATAGTCCATGGCTCTTTTTTGCTATGGTCTATGGTCCATCGACTATGGACAACTTTTACGTAACATTGCACAAAACATTCGCTCTTGCTTACCAGAACTGCCAAAAAACTGTCTTCCTTTGTTATTAAAGCCGCAGTATTGGTTTTAGCTTTTTATTTTATCTACCACCAGTACCTGGAAAAAGGCGATAAACTAAAACATTTTGAGGAGCTGCTTAGCCATATCGACCACCAAAAGGTGGTTTTTACGCTGACGTCTGTTTGCCTGCTGATGCTGGTGAACTGGACGCTGGAATCGGTTAAATGGAAATACCTGACGCGTGAATTTCACCCTATAACGGTTTGGCAGGCGATTGAGGCCGTTTTTTGCGGATTGACCTGGGCTATTTTCACGCCTAACCGCTTGGGTGAATATGCAGGCCGGGTATTGTTTTTGCCCAATCGAAAACGCATTTACGGGGTTTTTGCCATGGCTGTGGGGTCATACGGGCAAAACGTTATTACCAATATTGTAGGGTTGACGGCTGTTATGTGGTTCCTGGACACTTTCCTGCACCTGGAGCCGCTGATTTATTGGGGGGTGGTATTGGGGTCTTTAGTTTTTATTGCATTTATAACCATCGTATATTTTCATATTGTTTGGGTGGTGAATTTTTTGGATAAAATACCATACGTAAAAAAATACCACCGTTTCTTCGACATTATGGCGAAGTATAAAAAGCAGGAATTGATCAACATCATGCTGTTTTGCCTGGCGCGGTATTCCGTCTTTTCCTTCCAGTATTATCTTGTCATCCACCTGCTCATCCCCGATATTCCGGCCATACAAATGATGTTGATGGTGTTTATCCTGTTCTTCGTACAATCTGCCCTTCCTTCGCTCGATCTGCTCGATATAGGTGTGCGTAACGGTACGGCGGCCTACCTTTTCAGCTTTATTACCGGCCAGCAGATAGCTGTTATGGCAGCGGTTTCATCAATATGGCTTATTAATTTAATAATTCCTGCTATTTTAGGCTCGGTATTTGTTTTTAATCTTAAATTCTTTGACAGAAATTCATAGCGTTATCACCTTTTTGCTCACCGGTTTGTACCTGCTGGTGCTGCTCTACCTTATAGTGGGTTGGGCGAGGCTAAAACATCCACCGCTAAAAAGAGCTGCATTTACTACTAAAATTACTGTGCTTATTGCTGCGCGGGATGAAGAAGAAAAAATCGCGCTCACCATTGACGATATATTGGCGCAGGATTACCCAAAACACCTGACCGAAATAATTATCGTAGACGACCATTCCACTGATCGCACAGCCGACATTATACGCAGCTATGCACAGCATGGCGTTAAACTCCTGCAACTAAAAGAGGACCAACCGCTCAACTCATACAAAAAGAAAGCGATTGCTACTGCGATCAGTTTATCAACCGGCGATTTTTTGGTGGCTACTGATGCCGATTGCCGTATGGGGCCGGAATGGCTGTCGTCCATCGTTAGTTATTACGAAGGTGGCGGCCTGGTAATGATCTCGTCGCCGGTCACGTATTTCGAGGAACGTTCGCTTTTCGAGCGGCTGCAAACCCTTGAGTTTTCATACCTGGTGGCTATTGGGGCATCATTCATTGGCAATGAACGCGCTTCAACCTGCAACGGGGCAAATTTTGCTTACAGGAAGGATGTATTTTATGAGGTGGGTGGTTTCAAGGGAATTGACGACCTGGCGTCCGGAGATGACGAGTTGTTATTGCAAAAAGTAGCCGTAAAATATCCCGGCAGGATAGGTTTTTTAAAGTCGCGCGAAGCTATCGTTTATACGCATGCCAAGCACACCCTGCGTGAATTTATGAACCAGCGCCGCCGTTGGGCATCAAAATCAACCAAGTATAAGGATAAAAAGATAGTTGCCCTGGCTGTCGGGATATGGTGCTTTAATATTTCGCTGTTGGTTAACGCGGTTTTGAGCGTTTTTGGCGGACATTTTTTAAAAGTGTTTCTTTTACAATTTCTTTTAAAATTTATATTTGAAACAGCATTCCTGCTGCCGGTGAATATATTTTTCAAACGCGCCCGGTTGGTGGGTTTGCTCATATTATTATCGCCGATCCATATTGTTTATTTTGTTTATGTGGGTTTGATGGGCAATACCCGTAAATATGTTTGGAAAGGCAGAACAGTTCGGTAATATATTTGTTGCCGATTGTATTAGTAAGCCAATAGACCTTTATTCCGCATTTTATTAAAAACTGAATGCCTCTTTTTTGGGCGATATTTGTTTTATTTTAGGGCAACCTTAATAATTAACTATAACAATGGCCAACAGCTCCGGTGAAGACGAACTGATACGCTTATTGCTGAAGCGGCAATCGGAATTAAACTCGTTGCTGGAAATAACACGCGCCATAAATAAAAATACTGCTACCTCCGTACTCATCCAAATGCTGGAGGTTATTTTGCAAAATTATTTACAGATAGGCCGTTTCAGGTTTTTGATAGAAGAAGAGGAAAACTTCATCTGCATATCCAAATACGGGGGCAGTTATGAGAATATAAGCATTTTGCACCGGGCTTGCCTCGGCCTCAGTAAATTTAAAAGTGCTACGCCCGTTGCAGGGCAGGATAACCCGGTATTGAACAGCTATGATTATTTTATTCCTTTTTATCATAAGAGCAAACCCATTGCTTTTGCGCTGATAGGTAATTTTAACAGCAGCAGCGAAATGCTGAACAACGACCTCAACTTTATCCAAACGCTGATAAATGTGGTGCTGGTGGCGCTGGAAAATAAGCGCCTGTTCAGGGAACGACTGCAATCGGAACGTTTTCAGCGGGAGATGGAACTGGCTGTTGAGGTGCAGAATATGCTGGTGCCGGTAAGGATACACCGTGATGAAAGTGTTGAGATTGATGCGCGCTACCTGCCGCATCAGAACATAGGCGGCGATTATTTTGATTTTATCCGAATAAATAAGCACGAATTTTTATGGTGCATTGCCGATGTTTCTGGCAAGGGAATAGCGGCGGCGCTGCTCATGTCGAACTTCCAGGCCAGCTTGCATGCCTGGGCCACCGTTGATGCCGACCTCACCAATATCGTAGAACAGCTGAACAAGGTGGTACTGAATATTACCAAAGGCGAACGTTTTATTACCCTATTCATTGCTAAATACGACGAACGCACACGTATGCTCCATTATATAAACGCGGGCCACAACCCGGCTATTCTCTATTCAAACGGGGAAGCCGTGCACCTAAAATTGGGGACTACCATGATAGGCGTTTTTGAAGAACTGCCATTTCTGAACGAAGGTGAGATAGACATCGACCCCGGCAGCCTGGTGTTTAACTATACCGACGGCCTGATCGATTACGATTCGCAGGGGCCTAAAATGTGGAATGAGGATAAACTGCTTAAATTCCTGTTGCAAAATGGCGAACTTTCGCCGGATGCCTTTAACCAGGCCCTGCTGGACCACGTGAACGGCATTACTAAAGGCAGGGCGATTGATGACATAACGTTGTTAACACTGCGGATATTCTGACTCAACTTTTCCACAAGCCAATAAAATCAATTCCGAAAAACAGATATTTGGATAATTGATAAGATAAATGTTGTTAGCAAGATACCAGTACGAATTGATGGAGGCAGGATGTGATGAGGCTGGCCGGGGATGCCTTGCCGGTCCGGTGTTCGCCGCTGCCGTTATCCTTCCGCCAAAATTCAAACACAAACTACTGAACGATTCCAAACAGCTTAGCGAGGATGTGCGCTACCAGTTGCGCAAGGAAATTGAGAAGAAAGCGCTGGCATGGGCGGTAGCCTCATGCGATAACCACGAGATAGATAAGATCAACATCCTTAACGCCTCTTTTTTGGCGATGCACCGCGCTATTGCCCAACTGCATATCAAGCCCGAATTTTTGATCATCGATGGTAACCGCTTCAACAAATACGAAGATACCCCGCATTATTGTATTGTGGAGGGTGATGCCAAATATTTCAGCATTGCGGCGGCATCCGTCCTGGCCAAAACCTACCGCGACGATTATATGAAGCAGATAGCCGCCGAACACCCCGAGTACGACTGGCACAGCAACAAAGGCTATCCTACCATCAAGCACCGCAAAACAGTATTGGAAATTGGCTTTACACCCTATCACCGCCGTACCTTCCAGGTAACCGACCCACAGCTGCGTATTTTTGAAAATGTATAGTTAAACCTATCCTAAAGAGGCTGTCTCAAAAGTGAATTTTACCAAAGGGCTACCAAATAATATTTGCCTCACTGTCCTCTGTGCTTCTATACCAGTGACCTTTGTGGTTAAATTTTACCACAGAGATTCACAAAGAAGGCACGGAGAGGCACAGCGTTTTTATAACGCAAAATATAATTTCGGGTCGTCCTCTTTCCTTTTACTTTTGATACAGTCCCCTTTAACTTCGGTTTTTGCTGAACTAAAGTTTGCGCCATTCGCGTCCTTTGAAGAATATGTCTGCCAATTTGACGAATGTATGAGGCAAATAGTTACTCAAACGCTTTGATATAGGCATTGCGGATGGTATTTTTGTTACAAACCAATTTCCGTTTTGAAGATACTCATACTGGCTTCCCGTGTTCCGTTCCCGCAAACAGGCGGGTACCAGATAGTGGTTTACAATACCATTAAAGGTTTGGTAAACCTCGGGCACGAGGTGTCGGTTGTGGCATTAAAAGCTAAAAAGCACTATCAGCCCGAACCGGGAGATGATGAGCTGTTGAGCAAAATAAACTACAGAGCTGTTAATATTGATACCCATGTATCAGTACTTGAGGTTGCCCTTAATCTTTTCAGCAAAACGTCTTTCAACATCGATAAATATTTCGACCCGGAGTTTGAGCGGCTGCTTATTGCAGAAGTAAAAAAGACTGCATACGATATTATCCAGTTCGACGGGCTTTTTGTATCGCTGTACCTTGCGGCTATCCGAAAAAATTGTGCATCCAAGCTGGTTTACCGGGCGCATAATATCGAAAGCCAGGTTTGGCAGCGGCTGGCGGGCCAAAAGACCGATCCATTCAAAAAATCATACCTGCGGATGCATGCCCGACGCATAAAAAACTATGAGCTGGCCACGCTGAATAAATTCGACGCCATAACGGTTTTTACCCAGCAGGATAAATCAACCCTGCTGGAATATGGCGCAAAGGTGCCGGTAGAAATTATCCCGGTCGGCCTCAACCTTGAAAGATATACGCCCGATTACAGCAGAACTGAAGTGCCAAGCCTGTTTTTCCTGGGTTCGCTCGACTGGCTGCCGAACCGCGAAGGTATTGAATGGTTTTTAGAAAGCTTTCATAACGATCTGACTAACGGCGATCTGCCGGTCCATTTTTATGTAGCCGGAAATGATATACCCGAACGTTTTGACGATTACGAAGTAATGGGCAAGATATTCATACAGGGCGAGGTAGACGATGCGCTGGAGTTCGTGAACAGCAAGTCGATCATGATAGTGCCGCTACTCTCCAGCGGTGGTATGCGGGTAAAAATTGTAGAAGGAATGGCGATGGAAAAGTGTATCATCTCCACTTCGCTGGGTGCCGAAGGCATTAACTATACAAACAGTGAAAATATTTTGATAGCGAACGACCGTGATGAGTTTTACAATTCAATAGCCCATTGTATTGCCGACGAAGAATTTTGTCGCAAAATAGGCCTGAATGCCCGCCGCCTGGTGGAGCAGCAGCACGATGTAAACGTAGTAACCAACAAACTGGTTAATTTATACCATACATTATTGCCTGCCGTGGTTGCCTGATTTTTTTTACTTTTGCACCGGACAATTAATTTATGAAGAACACTGCTTTAACTGACATTCATACTAAACTGGGCGCTAAAATGGTGCCTTTTGCGGGCTACAACATGCCTGTACAATATGCGGGCATAAACGCTGAACACGAAACCGTACGCAAAGCCGTTGGGGTTTTTGACGTAAGCCACATGGGCGAGTTTATTTTAAAGGGCGAACATGCCCTCGACCTGATACAAAAAGTAACCAGTAACGATGCCGCTAAACTTTACGATGGCAAAGTGCAATACTCCTGCCTGCCTAACGAGGATGGTGGTATTGTTGATGATTTGCTGGTTTACCGCATAGATGATAAAACCTATATGCTGGTGGTAAATGCCTCGAACATTGAAAAGGATTGGGACTGGATAAGCAAATACAATACATGGGGCGTGGATATGAAAAATATCTCCGACCGCACTTCGCTGTTAGCCGTTCAGGGGCCGAGGGCTGCCGAGGCATTGCAAAGCCTCACAGATATCGACTTACCGGCGATGGAGTATTACACATTCAAAAAAGGCAAATTCGCCGGGATTGATAATGTGATAGTTTCGGCTACTGGTTATACAGGTGCAGGTGGTTTTGAAATTTATTTTGATAATGCAAACGCCGAACATATATGGAATGCCATTTTTGAAGCCGGAAAA
>Ga0302309_10000159_pt1 | contig 92517 bp, 82 predicted proteins | sample III_Palsa_N1_1_FD_200453 | JGI IMG/M metagenome (GOLD analysis project Ga0302309, IMG submission 200453) | Peat permafrost microbial communities from Stordalen Mire near Abisko, Sweden - III_Palsa_N1_1 | ecosystem: Environmental > Terrestrial > Soil > Palsa > Peat permafrost | place: Sweden...
AAACTGTTAGTGTTTAATGAACCGCCGTATGCCGAACGGCACGTACGGTGGTGTGAGAGGACAGGTAAGGAAATAATCCTTACCTTCCTACTCGATTTTCCAAAAACTCCAACAGAAAGAGAGATTTTTAAGCACGCATCTCTTGATATAACAAACTTTCGAAGTTTTTAAACGGCGCATCCCTCAATGAGGCCGTTAAAAAACAAATAATAGCCGAATTAAACTTCGAAAGTTAATGCGTGACGAATTTGGCTTTTATGTTTTTTATTTTGAATTAGAGTTATCCTCTGAACCACCATACTTCACCATGAGGGCAGTATAGTATGTTACCCCGGAATTATTATCAAAATAAGGATTCAGGGAAACCGCTTTGTAGCCGTTTTGAGCATTAACGTTTAAGAGTTCCTGCATTTTAGAAATTGAATCCGTTTCTAAAATAATGTGTTTAGCATCCATAGTATATTTTAAAAAATATAAATCTAAGAATTGTGCTGAAATAGAAAAGGCGAGAGGGTTAACCTTTCGCCTTTTACCTTTATCCTTTAAACCTTTTACTGTACTTTAAACGGTTTGGCCTTTTTAACACCAAAATGCGGTTTGCCGGATGGGTTAATTTCAGGCGAACCTACCAGGTCCATCGCGCAACGGAAGCCAACTTCGGCGCTTGCATTGTCCTCATCCATAAAACGGCGTGTTGCAGGGTTTAACCAAAATGCAAGGTCGTTCCATGAACCGCCTTTGTAAACCTTTGAGTGGTCGTTCACTAAAGTGGTATTACCATACAAAGCAGTGTTAACTGTATCCTTGAAACCCCTTACATCCGGATCATAAGGTTTGCCGGCAAGCGGGTTTTTAGCCGCATTGGCAGCCGCAGCTTTTTTCAATGAATCCGATTGTTGCAATTGCGCTAAATAATCGGCGTATTTAAGTTTTTTGCTTGATGTAGCCGCAACACGTATCGGGCGGCCGTATTTATCTTTGGCATACAGTCCTTTTGAAGGATCGGCCAGTTCTTTGTTTGTAAATTCGTTACCGCGGAATGGGTTAAAATCGTCAACCTCTTCAAACGAGGTCTGGCGGTAGGTATCCTGTACCCATTCGTTTACGTTACCAGCCATATTATACAAGCCAAAGTCGTTCGGTGGGTATGAGCGTACCGGTGCGGTAATATCGGCCTTATCATTCAAATAACCGCCAACACCGGCGTTGTCACCTTCACCGCGTTTAAAGTTAGCCAGGATCAAACCCCGTGTTTGCTTCTTTGGCGAACGCACACCCAGGCCGTTCCAGGGGTAAATTTTATTATCGTTAATATTTTCAAACTGTGTGTTGCCGGCAAGCGCCAGGGCTGCGTATTCCCATTCGGCTTCTGTTGGGAGCCTGTAAGCCGGTTTTAATATACCGTCTTCCAAACGGGCCGGCCTTACGGCTTTTCCTTTTGCACCCGGGTTAAGGTCGGGTAACATTTTCTTGCCGTCGAAACCTGCGCCTCTATCCTGCCCATTCAGGTACATATCGGTATTGAAAGGCTGCGGAGTTTTTGGCGCCTGGCCGGTTTTGCTGTTAGCAGCCGAAGCCAAAATGCCTTTTACCTCTAAAATATGTTCGTTAGCACGGTCGGTACGCCATTGGCAGTAATCCTGCACCTGGTCCCACGATACGCCTACAACCGGATAATCCTCAAAGGCAGGGTGCCGCAGGTAATTATTTACGTAAGGCTCGTTATATGACAGAGGGCTGCGCCAAACAAGTGTATCGGGCAGTGCATTGTAATATAATTCGTGATCGTCGGGGAAGGTAACGCTTATCCAGTGCAGGTAATCCAACCAGTCCTGGTTAGAAACCTCGGTCTCATCCATATAAAATGAGGGGATGGTTACGCGTTTGCGTACATTGTTATAGTCGTAGGTAACATCCTGGTCGGCGCTGCCGCCTAAAACAAAAGTACCGCCTTCAATAGCGACAAGGCCGGGGCCTGGAGCAGGATGCGTTTGCCTGAACTTTACGTAACCGCCATTCTTTTTGTCGTTATAAGGTATGCCGGTTTTTTCGGATACCTGGTGCTTTGAGCAACTACTTAACAAGGCCGCTGTCCCTATCACCACTAAAGCAGCTTTAGTAAAAAGTACTTTCATATTTTTACAGTTGTGTTCCAATTTTTTGAAACGTAAAATTATAAATTTTTGTATAATAAGCTAATTTTATAATTCAACAGGTTAATAAAAAACCTTTTGCTTACTTTTAAACGTAGAATAATGTTAATGAGTTTCATTTATAAAATTTATTTTGATTTAAAAATATCTTTCTTGTATAGATATAAGTCAAAGAATTTTATATTTGAAAAATTATAAACTAAATCGTTTCAATGGCACTTTTTACGCGAAAAACCGCTATCGCAATGGCAGCAGTTTTGTTACCTTTATGGGCAGCTGCGCAAGTATCAACCAATGGCAGCAACGCAAATGCTATTCCAACCGCCGTACCATTTTTAACCATTTCGCCCGACTCTCGTTCAGGGGCCATGGGGGATGCCGGTGTAGCACTATCACCTGATGTTAACGCAAATTATTGGAACCCGTCCAAATTAGCGTTTCTTCCGGATGATAATGAAGTTTCCGCATCATACAGCCCCTGGCTGGCCAACCTTGTACCTGGAATAAGCCTGTCGTATTTAAGTTTCGCGCACAAGATCGACGACCGGAATAGCATCGGAGCATCATTGCGCTATTTTAACATCGGCCAGGTTGATCTTACCGGTAACCAGGATGAATCACTCGGCACTTTTACCCCTGCCGAATTCTCGGTTGATTTTTCGTATGCCCGTAGTTTTGGTGAGGACTTTTCATTGGGTTTAACAGCACGATATATTCACTCTAACCTCTCAAACGGTTCTATAGCATCACCTACGGAAGGCGCGGGTAACGCGGTTGCTGCCGATGCATCCATGTATTACAAAAAAACCATGCAGGAGTTCGGGAATGATGCCCAGTTTGCTTTTGGCGCTGATATATCAAACATTGGCACTAAAATGAGTTACGGGCCAAACCAGCCTGCCCAGTTTTTACCAACCAACTTAAAAATAGGTGCAGCCAATACCTGGAATTTTGACAATATCAGCAAGCTAACCTTTACGCTCGACCTTAATAAATTGCTGGTACCAAGTAATGCCGGGAGCGATGTATCGGTACCATCGGGTATTTTTCAATCATTTTCTGATGCGAGCGGCAGTATGGAGTTTAAAGAGATATACTATTCTGCCGGTTTGGAATACTGGTACAATAATGTGTTTGCCCTTCGCGGCGGGTATTATTACGAAAGCCCCGAAACCGGCGGGCGTAATTACCTTACCCTGGGTGTAGGCTTTAAATACAAAGAATACGGGTTCGATTTCTCATACATAGCTGCCAGCCAGCAAAGCAGCCCTTTAGCTAATACATTACGCTTTACGCTTACGGCTGCCTTTGGCCAAACAAAATAATTGTGGGGAAAATAAGGGTAGGTTTTGGGTTTGACGTACACCAGCTAAAAGAACAGCATCCGTTTGTGCTGGGTGGTGTTAAACTGGAGCACCATTCGGGTGCATTTGGTCATTCAGATGCTGATGTTTTATTGCATGCTATCTGCGATGCCTTGTTGGGTGCGGCTAACCTGCGCGATATCGGCTATCATTTTTCCAATAAAGATGAACGCTGGCAGGGCATAAGCAGCCTGGTGCTATTGCAGCACGTGGTGGTTTTACTCAAAGAAAAAGGCTGGGCCATTGGCAATATCGATGCAATGGTATGCCTCGAAGCGCCTAAAATTAATCCGCACATCCCCGCTATGCAAACCTATATTGCAGGGGCTGCGGGAATTGATAAAGATGATATCTCCATAAAAGCCACTACTAACGAACAGCTTGGTTTTATAGGGCGGGAAGAAGGTGTGGTTGCCTATGCGGTGTGTTTGATAGAGAAATCTGATCCCGCTTAGAACAGACTTATCTCCATTATGAACAAACTTACGAAGTTTTTAAAACTTCGTAAGTTACTGGTAAATCCATTAATATCTTATTTAACGGTGGCTGTTTCCTTAAGCGTAACGGTGCCTGTGCGTTTAACGGTTCCCCATCCGCTTAATTCACCCTTTACCGCTCGACGTACAGCCTTAATGAGTATATAATACATCAGCTGGCGCCAAATAAAACGCTGAGGTATAATGTAAAGCAGCTTTTTAAAATTCTCTTTCTCCATCCAGAAGGCTACCATGCCTACCAAAAAGTCGACCAATACAAATATCAGGTAGTAGGTTAATATCTTCCACGGCTTACCGCTGCAAAGCCCTACGATCATCATCAGGTCGGCAAGGGGCGAAAATAGCGGCAATATGATCTGGAAGATGAGGATATTCGGCATGCCCACCATGCCGAAGTATTTGTATTTTTTGTTGAACAATGCATCCTTGTTCTTCCAGAAACTTTGCATCACACCAAAACTCCAGCGGAAGCGTTGTTTCAGCAGCATCTTCAATGATTCAGGCGCTTCGGTATAAGCAATGGCCTCGGCACAGTTTTTTACAATGTAGCCTGCTTTAAGTATGCGCATGGTGAGGTCGCAATCCTCGGCCAAAGTATCATACGTAAAGCCTCCTGCCTTAAAAATAGCCGATTTGCGGAATGCGCCAATTGCGCCCGGAACCACGGTTATGCTATTGATCACGTCGAAAGCGCGCCTGTCCATATTCTGGGCGGTGATGTACTCTATCGCCTGGAAATTGGTGATCATGTTATTAGCATTACCTACCTTAACCGTGCCGGCTACTGCGCCAATCTCCTCGTCAGTAAAATAGGTCATGAGGTGATAAACGGCATCGTTTTTCAATTGTGTATCAGCATCAATACAAACCACAAACGCGTGTTGTGCATGAGTAATGCCAAAGTTAAGTGCCGATGCCTTGCCGCCATTCGGTTTATCAAGCACTTTTACCAGCGGGTGGTCGCCGTAGGCATTATTAACTACCTCAAAGGTTTTATCCTTTGAGCCGTCATTCACAAAAATGATCTCAAAATTCGGATAATCAGTTTTTAATAAACTCTCGATGGTTTTATTGGCCGTAACCTCCTCGTTATAACCAGGCACAATAATGCTAACTGCCGGCAGATCGCCCCTTTTAACCGGGATTTTTATATATTTCTTGCTTTCGCTGTACTGTCTGAACGCTAAAATACCAATGAGCACAATACGCCCAAGTGCCAGGAAAATAGCTGCTATAAACAGGTAGATAAAAAACCAATTAAGGTAAAACAGGCCGTTTACATATATATCGTTAAAGAAACCTGTTATGCCGCTATTGGCATCATCATGTATCGGCGGCATCAGTTCGCCACGTGTTTTGTGCAGCACATCGGCTATGGTTGTGAACTGGTAACCGTGGCTCCTGAAAAAGTGAATGATAGAGGGGAGGGCTTTCACTGTTTCCTCGCGGGTATCGCCCCCGGCATCGTGCAGCAGCAGGAACGTGCCGGCATCCTTTTGCTTCTCAACACGGGCAATTATGCTATCCGCAGTAACGCCGGGGAACCAGTCCCATGGGTCGATAGATTCGCCAACGGTAATATAGCTTTGGTTACGGGCCTCGGCAACCGGGATAATTTCCGCCAGTGTTTGCGGCTCGGCATCGGCATTGTATGGCGGCCTGAATAAAATGGTGCTCCTGCCGGTAACCGATTCGATAATGCTGCGGGTAGCGCTAAGCTCAAAATTAACACGCTGCGGACTGATGGTTGAAATATCGGGATGAAAGTAGGTATGGTTACCTATCTCATAACCCTCGTCATACTCGCGGCGGAGTATCTGTATGTTTTTTTCAGCCATCGAACCTACCACGAAGAAGGCGGCCGGGCAATGTTCACGCTTTAAAATATCCAGTATGCGCGGCGTATAATCAGGGTCGGGGCCATCATCAAACGTAAGCACTATTTTATTAGGTGCATAGCCATAACGGCGTATTACGTATTTTGTAGGCAGCGTAATATAGTTTTGATTGGTGATGGTATAGCTGTTCGTGGTGTCGATCTTCACATCGATCTTACCCGGATTTGGGGTGGTTACCAGGTCAAGCACCTCGCCCTCACCTGTGTAGGAGATGCGGTTGTTCAAACCAACGTCCGTTAGTTTTTTTATGTCGATGCCGGTTTTTCTTAACGAGTCGATAGACAAGTTTTTCTGGAAAAACGACCATAGTCGCGGATCTTCTTCACCAAGCCGCCATAGGGCAACACCTCCGGTAGCCCAATCATCAGCCATTCGGATGATGTTGAAATTTGTAGCTGCGTCGGTAAAATAAACCGTGTGCGGCATGCCCACCTGGTCGTTATAACTGTAATGAAGGTTAGCCGAGTTTGGGTCGTAGATGATCTTTTTCTGGTTTTCCTGTGCCGAGCTGATCGCCTGCTGGTAACTTATAGATGTACCTACACTTCCTTCCGGCCAATCATAAGCGCCGCCGGCAATGGTTAAAATAACTTTTTCGCTCGGTATTTTTGAACAAACGTCGTCCAGTATTTCTTCAACCCAATGCTGGTCTGATAGTTCACCGGGCGGACTGTTTTCATCATGCTCATCAATAGCCATAATGAACAGGAAGTCGTTATATTTTTGTAGGAATTGCAGGTCGTATTGCTCGTCCTCGGGTATTACGTTTTGTGTAACCAGGAAGCCTTTTGCATGCAGTGTGCTATAAAGCTGCTGCTCAAACTTCATATAATCGGGTGTTTTCCGGCTTAATAGGTTGTCAAGATCAAGGTCGATACCTTTAAATTTATATTTAGTTAGCTGGGCAGCCACGCTGTTTATAAAAGTAGTGCGCGACTTTTTACTTTTCACAATACGGTCGACATCTTTGGTATCGAAATCGCCAGTAGTATTGTTGAAGTTGATGTAGTTGGAAATAGAAACCAACACCGGTTTTTTATACTTTTTACTAAGCCTGATAAGGCCTGTATCTATCTTGGCAGTTATGGTATCGGCATTGGGTGTAACGGTAAAACCTTCGCTCACCACCATATCCAGCCTGGACATATTATCAGCCAGTGAGTTATAGGCCTGCGGGTCCCAGGCCATATAAAAGCCTGCATTTATACGGTCTTTATTATTTGGCTGTTTAAGCTGGTGCAGGCGTTTTTCGCGGGCCAGCTTTTTGATTTCGTTTACCTGGATGGTGAATTTTTTGTATTTGGCCGATCTTTTTAACGCGGCAATGGTTTCTTTATCCAATGCCTTTGGGGCCTCATTTAAATTAGGCAATACAGGATATTGCCTTGCGGTAATAGCAATAGCAGCGGCTGCTACGGAGCCAACCATTACTATAATTAATACGCGGCTTAACCATTTAAAACGGTTCCACCGGCCTTTAGTCTCAGCCTGGAAAACTTGCTTATCCGACATTCGATAAAATTACTTTAGGCAAATAATTAGAATGAAATATAAATTGGTTTTGGTTATTTGTGTGATTTCGGAGCATCAACGCCCGAAAAATCAACTCCGCACTTGCAGTTGCTGCCACAGCTTTTTTTTGCAGTAAGATTTTTATAAAGCATACGCCCCATATAAAATACAGCTGCACCAAAAAGAAGTAATATAACGATCACCTGGATATTCATGTCACAAATTTAATACATTTTTAATTCTATATACGTAAGGACAATGTAAATAGTATAAGGTTTAACTTTTCATGAACGCTATTGTGCCGCCAACCCAGTCAAAATCCTTATTATACCTCACGCCAATCATTTTTCCCTTGCTTAAACGGGCCAGGTTAATGGCCAGTGTTGGCCTGTCATCGCCATCGGGCCAAAGATATAGTAGCCGAACTTCAACTTTCACCCCGCCGTCCGGAGCTTGCACTACAGGCTCGTAATTAACCTTTTCCTGCAATATCCAGTTCTCCGGGTCTTTTATGTTTTCAATATCCGCAGCTTTTACATCAATGATCACGCCCTGCCCCGCAAATGAGAACAACGGTTTTAGTACATAGTTTTCCAGGTCGGTCGGAATTTGCTTTACCTGGTGCAGGAACTGCGTTTTAGGCACATAATCGCCCTGTAAATAAGGCATGGTAAATTTGCTTACGCGATAGAACCAGTTGGGGTGGGTTCTCCATTCCACATCAAGGGGCTGGCGTATATCCACATTCTTGTTAAAGACATCCGGATCGCTGTCTATCTCGTCAAATATCAGGCGGTTATAAATGCGTTTGATGTATTTCTTTTCACCGTCTTTTTCGTAATAGAGGCGGTTGCCGTCCTGTTTCAAATCGCCTAATGAGACAACAGGCGTACCGATGAGGTTCTGAGTTGCATAAAAATCGACAGCTGTTTTTTGATCCGGAGCGTTAAAGTCCATTATTACAACTTCATCAGGCTGGTAGGGGCCGATAACAGTTTCTTTTAAAAGATCGATGTATGATGCACCGGTCAGGCCGTTAAAATAGATGGTCCAGTTATCAGGAATATCAAATACTTCCCTGTAAGTATCACCCAAAAATGCCTGGAACCCAAAAAGTGAAGGAAAGCCCTGTAATTCGATGAGCTTTGGCACGATATTGCCATTTTTATCCTTACAAACGCCAAAATCCAACGCAATGAAATGTGGATGATTATTCTCATTGGCAACCCGCCATTTCTCAGGAATGGCGCGTTCGGTCAATTGTTTAAAATCAGGTTGAAGTATGGTTTGGATGATATCGTTACCGGCCTCAATCAGCTTAACGCGAAAATCATCCGTTAAAAAAACGGGTGTTTCAGCAACGCGGAATTCGATTTTATTGGGAGATGAATTATTCAGCTTATGCAAAAACCGCTGATACTTTTCATCAGTGAAATTATGGTTGAAGGTTTTGCGGGCTGATGGATCCATGTGGCTGTTATACTATTTTTTCTACGCGCGTCATTGCGAGGAACGAAGCAACCTCTGAACTATCCCGGTCAAATGGGGCAGATGTTTTTAGATGACGTCATTTAACAAATTATGCCTGTTTGATTTGCATGCGCAGAGATTGCTTCGTTCCTCGCAATGACGTTTCATTATTATTATATCTCCTGCAAACTCATCACAGCCTCATCTAAAAAGTTGGGTATCATGGTGTTTTGGGTATGCAGCAGTTTGTCTGCATCGTCCACTAACTCCAGCATCTGGTTGTACTTATCCAGTCCATGCTCGTCAACTACTTCTTTTTTCTTTTCGGGTTTCAGCAGCATGCCTTTCATGCCTCCGGGGTCGGCTTCGGGATGAAATTGAGTGCCAATGAAATAGTCGCTGTAACGTACCGCCATCATAGCGCGCGGCAGATCGATATGCGGGCGTTCCTTTTCAATGGCCAGCAGTTTCATGCCCAGGTCGGTGAATTGTTTTTCATTGGGATGGATGACTTGCCATAATCGGGAATCAACCGCGTAGAACGGATCAGCCATGTTTTCAAAAACCGGTTCATGCCTGCCAGCTGATGTTTTGTGGATGGGCAAAATGCCGAAAGATGGCGATCGTCGCTCATTAACGACACCCAGCCTATAATGCCGGCACATCAACTGAAATGAATGACAAATAAAAAAGCCGTACTTTTTATACGGATCATCCGAAAGGTTATGATGTTCCAGTTCGGCTATCAGGCCGAAATATTTTTTTTCCCATTCCGAACCTTCGGTATCCAGCGGACTACCCGGCCCGCCGCTTGATATGTAAATATCAAAATCGGTACCAGGCATATCGCAATTCCGGCGCACCTCGAATACCTGGTAAGTAAGGTCGAGATCGTTTTTTACTTTATAGCGTTCCAATACCTCGCGTATGCCGCGCATGCCTTCGTTTTCTATACCGTTGTATAGGTCGAGTACTGCTACTTTTATACTCCTATCGTTTTTTGTTATCATTATTTCTTTTTTACTCGACTTATTAAACGCTGACAATTAAACTTTCATTAAGATGGATATTTTTCGGTCAATTTTTTAATCTCAATTTCAGTATGCCCATCACGTCTTAGTTTTGCGATATAACTTGCACGTAAACCTGCAAGATCGTCAAAAGGGTGGTTTTTTAAAATTTCATGATGACGTTGAGCTTCCTTATCCTGCCATTTAATATTCAACAATCCAAGCAGTTTTTCCTGTTGTAAAAATATTATCCGCCGGGAATCTTTATCTTCCACCCGATGTGCCAATTCGTACTTTACCGCCATCGAAAAAGTTACATCTACAAATATCCAATATAGCAGTTGGTCAAAATTGATTGTACTACTACGTCTTAATTCTTTGCCGCGCTCAACAACTACATAGTACAAAACATTGCCCAAAACCTCAATATGTGGCCATGCACCATCTTTTGAATAGCCATACGTGGGTAGAAGATTATCAGGCGCACCAATTTTTGCTGCAAGTTTTTCAACTTTTATTTTAACATCCTTCAATGTTATAACTTTTGGATTGCCTGAATAATTATTTTTCAGTTTAGTTATAATATCTCGCAGCCCCATGATATTTTATAAAACTGAACTGTTAAACAAAGCGATCTACAGCCCCTTTAATGTTTGTGATGTAATATAATCAACAACGTCTACAAAGCTACTATTTTGCTGGTAAATGGCCAGCTGCCTGTCGGCGCCGGTGCCGTGCTCCAGTATTTTGTGTACGTATTGCAGGTCTTCGCGGCAGCCTAATTCATCTACCACATCATCAACAAAATCCAGCAGTTCCAATATCAGCGAGCGGGTATTTACTTCCATTTCCTTGCCAAAGTCGATCATCTTCCCGTCTATGCCATAACGTGCCGCCCGCCATTTGTTTTCATTGATCAGCGCCCGGTTATAAGTCATGAACGACATATTTTGCAGGCGCAATTTGTACAACTTTGCGCAAAGCGCCTGGAATAAGGCAACAAAAGCCATTGTTTCGTCGATCAGCATAGGGCAGTCGCATATCCTGAACTCGATAGTTTCGAAGAACGGGTGTACGCGTATATCCCACCATATCTTCTTCGCGTTGTCGATGCAGTTGGTTTTTACCAGCAGTTTAATGTAGCGGTCGTACTCCTCAATGCTGCTGAAATAGTCAGGGATGCCGGTGCGGGGGAATTTATCAAAAACCTTGGTGCGGAATGATTTAAAACCCGTATTGCGTCCTTCCCAAAACGGCGAATTGGTCGATAACGCGTACACATGCGGCAAAAAATACCGCACCTGGTTGGCAATATGTACTGCCAAATCGCGCGACTGGATACCCACATGCACATGCAGACCAAAAATGAGGTTGGAGCGGGCGGCTTCCTGCATTTCATCCACAATTTCGAAATAACGCGGGTGATCGGTGATCAACTGGTGCTGCCAGTGCGAGAATGGGTGCGTTCCCGCCGCGCCGATGCGCAGGCCAAGGTCGCCAGCCAGTTGGGCCACGGTTGTGCGCAGTTTGCTTACTTCCTTGCGGGCTTCGGCCGTATTACGGCAAATGCTGGTACCCACTTCAACTACAGCCTGGTGCATTTCGGCCTTTACCTGGTCTTCATGTATTTTTTGGGCGCCTTCTACAATTTTTTGCTCATGCGATTTCAGCTCACGGCTAACCGGATCGATCACCATGAACTCTTCTTCAACGCCTAAGGTAAATTCGTTCATAATTGAAAGTTACAAAATAATTGCAGAATGTGAATTATCTATCATTACCGTCATGCTGAACTTGTTTCAGCATCCCACAGGCCGCCGGGTCGCATTTATGGTGCATACTTGCATGATGAGATGCCGAAACAAGTTCAGCATGACGGTTCTTTATTTATTATTTCTTCGCTGCCTTTTTCGGCGCAGCTTTTTTAACTGGTGTAGTTTTAATAGTCCCCTCATCCGTAACCGGGTGGTCAATATGCCCTGTTTCCGCATCTTTTTTAGCGGCTTTCTTCTCAACTTTTTTCTCATTATCCAGCAGCGGTACTTTTGCAGCTGATGTTTTCACAAATTCGCCCCATGTTAAATTATCCAGCCCGTCTTTTTGTTTTTTGGCTCGTTCGATGGCATAATCTGCGGCCGTTTCAACTACCCAGTCGAAGTTTTCCTGGCCTACGCTGGTCACTTCAGCATCAGGGGCGGGATTGCAAAAGTCGATAGCGTAGGGGATACCGTCGCGTATAGCAAATTCAACCGTATTAAAATCGTAGCCTAAATATTTGTTCAGCTTTATTACATAATCTTTAACCGTTTCGAGCAATTTTTTGGCTGCCGGTGCTTTGCCATGTTCATAGCGCAGGTGATGCGGGTTGCGCGGCTCATATTGCATTATGCGCACATGCTTGCCGCCAATGCAATAACACCGGAAATAATCCTCAAAAATAATTTCTTCCTGTAGCATCATTACGTATTGCTTGGTTTGGTCGTATTTTGGCCATAGATCATCAAGACTGGTGATCTGGTAAACTTCTTTCCAGCCGCCGCCGTCGAATGGTTTCATATAGGCCGGGAAACCCACATACTTAAATATCCCATCCCAATCCAGCGGGTAAGCCAGGTTGCGGAAAGAACGGTCGGTGGTATCATCAGGCAGTTCCTTTGATGGCAGGATTACCGTTTTGGGTACCGGCACACCAATCTTTTCAGCAAGCGCGTTATTAAAGAACTTTTCATCTGCACTCCACCAGAATGGGTTATTGATTACCGCCGTGCCGCAAATGGCCGCGTTTTTTAATGTGGCGCGATAGAACGGCACATCCTGTGAAATACGGTCGATGATCACCGCGTAATCCAGTGGTTCGGCTTGTATTACCTTGTCAATGCGCACAAATTCCGCGCTGATGCCTTTTTCGGCTTTTTGATTTACCCGTTCAACAAATGCTGCCGGAAATGAATTTTCCTGCCCGAATAAGATGCCTATTTTTTTCATAGTAGTTTGTTTTATAGTTTGCAGTTCTCTGTTTGCAGTTTACTGTTCTTAACCTCTAACCTCCAGTCTCTAATCTCTACCTAATCGTCGACAAATAATGCGGGAACATCTCCCGCCAGATAGGCCAGTCGTGCGAGGCGAACGGGCGTACATCAAGCCAATGGTTAATTTTCTTTTGTGCCAGGACATTTGATAGCTGGAAATTATATTCCTTGCAAATATCCCAGTCGGATGTTCCTAAAATAATGCTCATTTGCCACAATTCCCACTGGTTGCTGCCGGGCAAATAATCAACCGGGTTGTTGTAAAACACGTTGTCATCGTAATAACCATCCATAAACATTTTTATGTCGAACGCGCCGCTCATGCTGAACATATAACCGACTTTTTCAGGGTGTTTGAACGCGAAATTCGCCGCGTGATAGCCCCCAAAGCTACAGCCGGCTGTAGCCACTTTGCCAACGCCCGTTTCGTGCATGGCCCAGGGTACAAGCTCATCCAGGAGCATTTTGTCGTACCAGGCATAGTTCTTTGCCCTGTTGGCTGGGGAAACGCCTTTGTTGTACCAGGTTAGCCAGTCGAAGCTTTCCGGGCAATATATTTTCACCAGTCCCTGATCAATAAACCAGCGTACGCTGTCGATCAAACCTTCATCCTTATTCTGAAAATACCGCCCCTGCGAGGTTGGGAACAAAATAATGGGATAGCCGCGGTCGCCAAAGACCAGCATTTCTACATCAATTCCCAGGTTAGGTGAATGCCAGCGGTGATATTTTTCAGTCAAAATGGTTGCGTTTACGAGGTGTTAAGGTAACAAATTATTTTATGAAATGTTGAGTATGAATATTTGCCGATTTTTTATTTAACCCGTAATAAACAAAAAGATAACCCTATTTTTGCACCCTTAATTTTGAACGAGAGATGTACACGGGCTGGCTTGAAACTGAAATGACGATCACTGAAAATAATATCACCCTGAATTCTGCGATACTTGAGCGTGAAGTAACGTGTGATATTTTTATGCCGGATGAGATAGACAGCACACAACCCGTAAGCCTGCTGCTGCTGAACGATGGCCAGGAAACCAGAGGTCTGCAATTAAAGGAAACATTGCAAAAACTTGCCGAAGGCAACCGCATAAAGCCATTGGTAGTTGTCGGCATACACGCCGGACCGGAGCGCTTACAGGAATACGGCGTAGCGGGCAGGCCTGATTTTAAAAAAAGGGGATCGAAAGCTGATCTATACACCAGCTTTATCAAATCTGAATTATTGCCAGCAATTGAAGAACAAGTTCCGTTTAAAAATTTTGAAACCGTTGCGTTTGCGGGTTTTTCTTTAGGCGGATTATCCGCTTTGGATATTGCCTGGAACAATCCGGATATTTTCAATAAAGTCGGCGTATTTTCCGGCTCATTTTGGTGGCGCAGCAAGGATTTAGGCAAAGGCTATACAGATGCCGACCGCATTGCCCACGCTATGATCCGCGAAACCGCCGGCAAGCCCATCCTGCAATTCTGGCTGCAAACCGGCACCAAAGATGAAACGGCAGATCGCAACAAAAACGGCATCATCGATTCGATTGACGATACTATCGACCTAATAAAAGAACTGGAAGCGAAAGGCTATAAGCGCCCGGATGATATACAATACCTGGAAGTAGTGGGCGGCAGCCATAATGCCGAAACCTGGGCTAAGACCATGCCTAAGTTTTTATGCTGGGCGTTTGGAAGATAGGAATGGTATTTGTAAATTAGCATATTATGAGCACGATAGAGTTAGTAGAACTGATAGATAAGTTGCCGGTGGATAAACAGAAGGCGGTGGAAAACTTCGTGCACATGCTATCCGTAGAGTCTGTCACTAATAAACTTGCAGAAGTCGACACTGCTGCCGATACTCCAGGTAAAACTCCGAAATTAAAAAGAGAATTTGGAAGCCTTAAAGGCTTTGTTACTTATATGGCCGATGATTTTGATGCGCCTTTAAAGGAGTTTCATGATTATATGTATAATATCGACATTGAATTTATAGAGAAAATTGAACGTCTTCCAGTTAGCAAACAACGTGAGTTAGAGGCCATAGTTGACACTATGTATGAAAAACTTTAGGCTTAGCTGCTTTGGAAGATGTTATTCTTTCCGCAGAACCTTCTGAAAGGAACCCTGCGCACCAATGCCGGTGTTTATGTGCGTTCTTTTATTTCATGATTTAAGTGAACGCAGAAAAGTTTTCCAAAAATCCTCTCTAAGTGCATCGATATTAATCTTATAGATTATTAAGTTTACAAACTAAACCATCATATATGCGGTCATTTGAATCATACTTACTAACGGAAAACAACAGTCTTTTTGAAATACCTATTTATCGGCTTTCGCCACAAGTATTTGAAAAAGAGCTTAATGCAAAGGCCGATAAGTATATGTTGACTAATCCACTTTCTTCTTATGAGCAACACTATGACAAGAAGACTGCCAAAGATAAATTTGATGCGCTAAGACAATGGTATAAGAGCCATATTGGCTACCCATGGAAATTTAATGAAATCATAGGTTATGTTTTGTTAACTATAGATGGGCAAATTTTCAGCGGCGAGCTTTTTCTAAATGAGAAAAAAAAGATTTTTCAGAACTCTACTGGTAACATTGTTTACAAAACAGAAGCTTTTCGTTTCGATATTACATCCAGTATGACCGATAATGAAATCTTTGATAAGATTTTAAGTGAAGTGAAATTACTAAAAGATAAGCGCAATACAAAAGGTCGGTTTATAGATACAAACAGGTTTGAAACAATTGGTAAATTCATCAACTGGCACAACCTATTTACTGAACTTAATAAATAAAAGATGATTGTCGCATATTCAAGTATAGATGAAGCAAAAAGTGCTATACACAATTTTTTTTGTTTCCGCAGGGTCTTCTAAAAGTTTAAGTTAACCCATAAAATTGAATAGCGAATAAAATTGGTATATCCACCATGCGTTCCTACGGAACGCGGGCGCACAATCGATTTTTTCCACCCACCAATCGCCCCAAATGGGGCGAAGAATATAAAAAGTTTTCGTCCTGTAGGGACGTCTGGTGGGTAGAAATCAAAATAAATTATACATTTTACGTTCCATCGGAACGTTTGGTGTTATCAAATATGCAATTAAGAAACAATTAGAGGCACCTGGATTTTATGGGTTAACTTAAACTTTTAGAAGACCCTGCGGGGACAAAAAACATCAAATCTAGATAATCACCGGCGTGTTATCTTTCCGATAACCGGAAAGTGGATATGATATTGTAAATTAGCGTTGTTGGTTAATAATTGTTATATTTGTATTAAGCATGAAAGATCAGACAAAGGTTAAAAAACAAACCGCCAAAGAAGTATTACAGGTGAATGACCTGATAATAGATGACTCTCTCATGAAGTTCAGTGGATCAGAATTTGCTCCTGAAAAATTAAAAAAAGTTGAAAGAAAGTTCAACAAGCAAGTAGTCCATAATTAATCACTTCCTTTTAACCCGAAAGCCATAATAGTTTTTTGACGTATCAAAGGGTTCAAATTCACTGAAATCTTCGCCCGTCGAAATATCACCTTCGATATTAAATAACTGTATTAATTCTTCATAGGCATAATTAATAGCTCGCTGGTAAAGCAATGTTCTTCGAAGGTCACTGCCAGTTAAATAAACTGCATTACCCGGATTCTTTTCCAAAAATGTAAATATTATAGAAGCTACAGTTGCCAAAAGCCTGTTGCGATCTCCGTTGTTTGTTATGCCGGTATAATCAATCACCCCATTTTCCAATACTGTACCCAAAGCTATATTATAAGTATCACTCCAATAATCTAATTTATCGAACCTTACAAATTTCGTTAATTTTCCATGTCTTCCTTCGCTAATAAATGTGAAGATTTTATAATCTGATGTACTTGTAATTTGAGTATATCTATTTTCATTCATGACTTGGTATAAGTTCATCAAAAATAAATTAGTTTTAACAATATATAAATACCAATTTAAGGGTACTTGCAGTTTTAAAACTGTTCGCTATCAATGTGCTTACTTCTTATCTCAATACTTTTGTCATTTATCATTCAATACTTGCTATTCCTTCCAATTCTCATAAATTAACCTTACCTTTGCGCCAAAATTCGGAAGGCATTTTATGCAAAAAATTAGGAATATAGCGATCATCGCACACGTTGACCACGGTAAAACTACCCTGGTTGATAAAATATTACACAGTTGTGCGATATTCAGAGACAACGAGCAAACGGGCGAACTGATACTGGACAATAACGACCTGGAACGCGAACGTGGCATCACCATCGTTTCAAAAAATGTTTCGGTTCGGTACAAGGATGTTAAGATCAACATTATCGATACACCAGGCCACGCCGACTTTGGCGGTGAGGTTGAACGTGTACTGAAAATGGCCGACGGCGTGTTGCTGCTTTGCGATGCCTTTGAAGGCGCTATGCCCCAAACCCGCTTTGTAACCCAAAAGGCTTTGGCATTAGGCTTGAAACCGATTGTGGTTGTAAACAAGGTTGATAAAGAAAACTGCCGCCCCGAAGAAGTTTACGAACAGATATTTGAATTATTCTTCAACCTTGAGGCTACTGAAGATCAGCTGGATTTCCCGGTGATCTACGGTTCGTCGAAACAAGGCTGGATGAGCACCGACTGGAAACAACCGACTACGGATATTTTCCCGCTGATGGATGCCATCCTTGCAAATATTCCACCTGCACCTATTAGCGAAGGTACACTGCAAATGCAGATCACTTCGCTGGATTATTCGTCATTTGTGGGCCGTATCGCTATCGGTCGTGTGGCGCGTGGCGTGATCAGGGAAAACATGCCGGTATCGCTGGTTAAACGCGATGGCAAGATTCAGAAATCAAGGATAAAAGAACTTTATACTTTTGAAGGCTTAGGTAAGGTAAAAGCTACCGAAGTAAAATCTGGCGATATATGCGCGGTTGTAGGTATTGAAGGTTTTGATATTGGCGATACCATTGCCGATTTCGAAAATCCGGAACAACTGGAAGTAATCCACATTGACGAGCCAACCATGAACATGCTGTTCACCATTAATACTTCACCGTTTTTTGGTAAGGAAGGCAAGTTTGTAACCTCACGCCACCTGCGTGATCGCCTTTACAAGGAAATGGAAAAAAACCTGGCGCTTAAGGTTGTTGAAACCGAATCGCCGGATTCATATTTGGTTTATGGTCGTGGTATCCTTCACTTATCTGTACTTATAGAAACCATGCGCCGCGAAGGCTACGAATTACAGGTAGGCCAGCCGCAGGTTATTATAAAAGAAATTGATGGTGTTAAATGCGAGCCTATAGAAACCCTGATAGTTGATGTACCGGGCGAAGTAGCCGGCAAGGTGATAGAACTGGTTACACAACGCAAAGGCGACTTACTGGTAATGGAACCAAAAGGCGATCTGCAGCATTTAGAGTTTGAGATACCGGCACGCGGCATCATCGGCCTGCGCAACAACGTGCTGACCGCTACTGCTGGTGAGGCTATCATGGCACACCGCTTTAAGGCTTATGAAGCATGGAGGGGCCCAATACCGGGCCGTGCAAATGGTGTACTGGTATCAATGGATACCGGTAAAACTACCGCTTTTGCTATTGATAAATTACAGGATCGCGGCCGTTTTCATATCGATCCGGGAGTTGATGTTTATGAAGGACAGGTTTTAGGTGAGCATATCCGCGATAACGATTTGGTTATCAACCTTACCAAAGGCAAGCAGTTAACCAACATGCGCGCTTCGGGCAGCGATACCAACGTTAGGATAGCGCCTGCTATTAAATTCTCGCTGGAAGAATCGATGGAATATATACAGGCCGATGAATACATCGAAGTTACGCCGCAAAGCATACGCCTGCGTAAAATATACCTGAACGAAAACGAGCGCAGAATAAACGCTAAGAAGTTCCAGGCACAGTAGTTGAAATTATAAGTTTTATATAAACTAAAAAGGCAGGCCAAAAACCTGTCTTTTTTTATTTTTATTTTACAACTAAATCGATATATTTGAGATGTAATACCCCAATCAAATCTTATCGCAATGAGAAAAGTATTACTTCTTTTAATATTGGCAGCGGCATTTGCTTCGTGCCGCAAATTATATGATCCTATTGATCATCGCGACCAGCTTATAGGTTTCCACCTGGGGTCGGATACCATGAATATGTATGTGGGCGAAATGCGCCAGATACCGATAACCACAAATCCGTCAAGCTACAGTCTCGATTCTTTAAAATGGAGTACGTCCGATTCTACTGTTATCGCTATTAGCAATGCCGGTTTGCTTACAGCAAAAAAAGTGGGGGTATCAACTGTTACGGTAACAAGTTTGGATGGTACACTTTCGGTAAATGCGCTGGTAACTGTTAAATCGCTTAAACCCGACAGCCTGAAAGTTGGGCTCATCGCCTACTGGCCGCTGAACGGCAATGCTGTCGATTCGTCAGGTAATGGAAACAACGGGACGGTTTTTGCCGCAACCCCGGCTGCCGACCGTAACGGAAAGGCCAATTCAGCTTATTATTTTGATGGCTTATCCAGTTATATCACCGTTAACGATAACCCGTCCCTCAGATTAAATAATACCGATTTTACTATAAATATGTGGGTTGATCTTTCCAGCTATATCAATGCTTCGGGTAGCGCGCTATTGTCGAAAAACCAGGGCGCGGGCCAGCAGGGCTGGAATTGCTCCATTGTTGGTACTGCTAACCAGGATGGCGCATCGCCCGGCAATTTGTTTTATAATGTTTCAGGCGGCAGCGACCCGTTTGCGGCAGGTAGTATCCCCGTTGATACCGGCAAGTGGAGTATGCTCACCATTACCTACCAGTTGAGCAAGCACAAAATAACCCTGTATGTTAATACGATATATGACTCATCTGTCGTAAGTATCCCTACGCCAAATGCTAATAGCGATGGTAAGCTTCATATTGGTAATAACAGTTATTTGGATGTTCCGGGAGCATTAGCGCCGCCATATTTTTTTAATGGAAAAATTAATGATATACGCATATACAACCGTATATTGAGTACGTCTGATATTATTGAATTGCATTCGTTAACTGATTGACGACATCCTTCAGTTTATAAGTCAAGAGGAGTTTCAGCACAGTAGCAATAACATAATTGTAACAAAAATGAGACAGGCCAGGAACTGTCTTTTTTTTGGGGTTTAATTTTTATTTTAAAAACGAATTTTTATATTTGTTAAATAGATCTAAATCGAAACTCAAAATGAAAAAATCTTTATTTATTTGTCTTATAGCTTTTGCAGGTTTGTCGCTGACATTTTCATGCAGTAAAACAGGATTAAAGCCCGCAAAAACCGATAGCCTGAACGTAGGTTTAATAGCCTATTATCCGTTTAACAACAGCGCTGCCGATGTATCAGGCAACAATTACAATGGTACTGCACACAATGTAACAACTGTTACAGACCACCTGGGTAACCAAAACGGCGCTTATTATTTTAAAGGCGATAGCACCAGCTATATTTCTGTTCCCGATTATGCTGCGTTAAGGCTTGCCAATACCGATTTTACCATTAACGTTTGGGTTGAGCTGACTACATACAACTCATCTATCGGTTCACATATTGTTTCTAAAAGGTTGGGCAGCGTTGACGAAGGTTATACGTATTCGGTGGATGGTTACGGTTACACCGGCGGAGTATTAGGAGTGCAGGGATTTGGCGCGGGTGGCGGCTCGTACAATGCTGTGAGCGATAGCGGCATTACTTTAAATAAATGGTACATGCTCACCCTGGAGTACAGCAGTAAATCTCAATCTGTTGCGTTCTTTAGAAACGGTCTTTTGAATGGTATAACCTATTATATTACAGCACCCGATCCAAACGAAACAGCTACCATGTACTTTGGTAAAGACAGCCCGCAGCAGCCAACCACTTATTTTTTGAATGGTGCAATGAGCGAAGCAAGAATATATAGCCGTATCCTTAAGCCTGGTGAACTAACCGCATTGTATACGGAAACGAGTGTTACTACAAGCCTCACTCCAAGTATTAATTAAAACAAGAAAGCCGGATATTTAATATCCGGCTTTCTTGTTTATAGTGTCTTTCTATCTTAGTAGTCAAAATCTCCATTTTTCAGTGGGAGTTTTAATGCAGCCAAAATACGGTTGGCAACATTTCTTAACCGGTAGCGTACATTCTTCATAACCAGGCCAAGCCCCTTATATTCCGGCGCATAGTACGGAATAGTTTGTGTGCCTGTTTTTGATGAATGCGGCTGTAGCATCGGCCGTTTTTCAATAACCAGTATGCTGTCGTAATAATGCAGCGAATGTACTGAACGGGTAAATGAGTTCACTTTAAAAGATCTTTGTCTTGAATGCCATGCATGGAGGTAATCAATAAAGTTTTTGGAGTACTCGATAAATGTGCCCTGGCGTTTAAGGCCGCCGCCGTAATCCTTAAAATACGAAGTATGGAGGTCTTCGCACAGGTACACGCCATCAGGTTTGATGTGATCGAACAACTCTTCAAAAGAAACAATCTGTTGCAGCATCGTATGGCCGCCGTCATCTATTAATATGTCAATCGGCGGAATTTCTTCTCTAATCTTTCTTAGAAATTTACGATCTGATTGTGACCCTATAAATATTTTGATTTTATCTTCCTCAACTTCCTTGCACAGCGGGTTAATATCCATACCGTATATTTGGGCCTTGTCTCCAAAATATTCCTTCCACATTTGCAGGCTTCCACCATTAAAAGTACCTATTTCAAGTATAACAATATCTTTTCCGCGGTATTTGCTGAAATGCCTGTCATACACCTCAAAATAGTGCTGCCACTTGTAAATTACCCTTTTTGTATTCTGGTTGAAATAGGTTTCGAGATCATTCATCTTTTTAACGCTAAAACGCCAAAAATAATTAAATAATCCGCCCCGTCATTTAAAATAAAATTTATTCTTCGTGCTGTTCCCTTGATTAATGCCGGTGTCACTATACGCGTAATTACTATTTAATTTTAATTTTGGCGGTTGATGGGTATCACGCAGCACACAGTTTGTATTTTAACGGTTACTTATGGCAATAGGTGGCAATTTTTAGAACAAGTACTCAAGCGTGCGGCTGGCTTTAAACAGGTTGTCGATGTTATTGTAGTTGATAACGCATCTGTTTACGATGTGGCCGCTAAAGCAAAAACCATTAGCGATAAAATAACAACCATCACTAACCCGGAAAACCTCGGCTCTGCCGGCGGTTATAAAATGGCGCTGGAATACGGGGTAAACCATACAAATACAGACCTTTTTTTGCTGCTTGATGACGACAATGTTCCGGACGATGGAGCCACCAGTGTTTTATTGGATGAATGGGATGCTATTGATAGCGATGATGACAAAAAGGCCCTCTTTTGTTTCCGGGATGACAGACGGCCGCATGTACTGATAGCAAAGGGCGAAGACCCATATCGTTTTTACCTGGTAAAGGATAATTTCCTTGGGTTTCACCTGTTCAGGATATTTAAAAATAAGTTTTATAAAATAAGGGACATATACAGGAAAGATAAGAAAGACTATTTTAAAAAACGCGCAGCTATGCCCTATGTGCCTTACGGCGGGTTGATGCTGCACAGACAGATGATTGGTAAGATAGGCTACCCGGATGAACGCATGTTTTTGTATGTTGATGATTCGGAATACACTTACCGTATTACCCAAAATGGCGGTACAATATGGCTTATCCCGTCGTGCGGGGTTACCGATATCGATAAATCACAAGGTATCAACTATAAAAAAAGGCTATTCCACTCCCAATTGCTGGATGAATGGAGTTTTCGCACTTATTTTCATGTTCGCAACAGGCTATATTTCTATTCGCGTGTGGCTATCGCAAATAAATTTATATTCAGGCTTAATAAGCTTATATATTTGGCCTGGCTGCGGATAGTAAGCATGTTGAGCAATAAAACAGCCGAATATAAAAAGCTTGTAGCTGCGGTAAACGATGGACTGAACGGCAATATGGGAAAAGCCAGTCCTGAAAAATTTTAACAACCGAAGCAAATCCAAGCTTTCAACCATTAAACCGGCATAATTATATAATGGGACTCGTAAAAAAACAAGCATATAAAAACACCTTCATCCAATACGGCGGAATGGTGATTGCTTATGTAAATACAGTATTGTTGTTCCCTTTTTTTGCCACAGCCACCGAGTATGGTTTTTATACCCTTATTATAAGTATTTCGGTATTGTATTCACTCGTTGCATCCGTGGGCATACCGGGTATATTGCTCAGGTATTTCCCATTCTACCGTACCGACGATAAACGCCACAATGGTTTTATTCATTGGACGGTGCTGATGTCGCTGCTTGGTTTTTTGGCAGCAACCATTGTGTATATCGTGCTTAAACCTATTATTCTTTCGGCCTATGCCGGTACTTCGCCGCTATACCAGCGGTATTTTTATTACCTTATTCCAATGTCGTTTTTTGTGGTAGCTTTTAATTACCTCGAGATGACGGGTCGCATCGTTTATATTACCATCTATTCAAATTTCCTCCAGGCTGTGGTGCTTCGGCTGCTCACTACCTCTTTCCTGGTGATGATGGCTCTTAAATGGATAAATTTCCAGGATTTTATTTTTCTGTATATCGGCAGCAACGGCCTTGTTTCCTTATTAATGCTGATCAGCATAATGGCCAGCGGGCAGTTCTCCTGGCGTGTAAAAGGCGTCAGTTTTGATACCATCGAAAAAAATGCGATAATCAAATTTGGCCTGTTTACGGTAATTTCCACCTCGATATATGTGTTATTGCAAAAAGTAGATACGCTTATGCTCAGCGCTATGGCCGGCGACAATGTGCAGGGTGTTTACAGCTGGTATTTCAACATTGCTGTTGTAATAGGTGTTCCGGCGCAGGCGCTTAGCCGCACTACCTATCCCATTGTTTCCAATGCCTGGAAGACAAAAGACATGAAGAGCATTGACGATGTTTATAGTAAAACATCCATCATTCAAATGGTAGTGGGATGCCTGCTCTTTATAGGTGTGATCGTGAACAGGCAAAACCTTTATGCCATTGCGCACAACAAAGAATTTACCGATCCAAAATATTTCAGCCTGTTTATTGTAGTGGGGCTGGGTTTTTTGGTTGATATTACCGGTGGCTTAAATGCTTACATCATTACTTCATCGCACAAGTACAAGCTTTTTTTGTTGTTTGTAGTAATTTCTGTAGGCATTTGCGTTTTATTGAACTATCTGCTGATACCCAGGTATCGCGGACTTGGGTCGGCAATTGCGTACCTGTTTACCTTGACACTTTTAAACTTTACGACCTGGTTATATATAAAATACCGCTTTAAATTACAGCCTTTCAGGCTAAAACATATTTGGGTTATAATTATTACTGCGGTAAGTTTTGCTGCCGGGTATTACTTTTGGAGAATGCCTAATATACCTGCGGATATTATTCTACGCAGTGGTATAACAACACTTATTTATGGGTCGCTAATCTATATTTTCCATATTTCTCCGGATATAAATGAGAAAGTTGACCAGATGCTCGTTAAATTTAAAATAAAGAAATAATTATCGGTCGCAATGCAGAACCTTGCCCCCATAGCGCTATTTGTATATAATCGCCCCGACCATACCCGGCGGACGCTTAACTACCTGCAAAAAAATCTGTTGGCTGATGAATCGCGGTTATTTATATTTTCTGATGGGGCGAAGACAGATGCTGATAAACCAAAAGTAGATGAAGTAAGGCAGCTATCAGATGAGGTGGAAGGTTTTAAGTCGGTTAAAGTTATTGCAAGTGATAAGAATAAAGGTTTAGCCAATTCCATTATTGATGGCGTAACACAACTGGTAAATGAATATGGGAAAGTGATCGTTTTTGAAGACGACCTGCTATCATCGCCTTATACGCTTGAATACTTTAACGAGGCGCTTACCAAATATGCCAAAGAAGAGCAGGTAATGCACATCGGCGCCTATATGTTCGACCTTGCGGATAAAACCTTGCCCGAAACCTTTTTTTACCGCATAGCCACAAGCTGGGGCTGGGCCACCTGGTCGCGGGCGTGGAAAAACTTTGAGCCGGATGTGGATAAGCTCATCAGCCAGTTCGACAAAGAAAAAATAAACAAATTCTCCATCGACGGCACCATGAACTTCTGGAAGCAAATACAGGAATTTAAAGCCGGTAAAAATAATTCATGGGCCATACGCTGGTATGCATCCATATTTTTAAAAGGTGGATTGGTATTAAATCCTTCCCATTCCCTGGTACACAATATCGGGCATGACGGCTCGGGTGTTCACTCCAATATCGAAAATACTTACAGGGTTAACATCGCTCAAAAGCCTATAAAGAAATTTCCCGCACAAATAAAGGAAAATGAAAAAGCGCACGCAGCCATCCGTAACTTCCTTTCCGGCCGCAAGGGTAGCTTATTAAAACGGGGCATTGTTTTTATAAGGCAAATACGGATAAAATATTTTGTGAAGAAATAATTACAAAGTCGCCTTCAGCACAATATAAGGCGATAACAGTTTCGATTCAACCGGAACTATTTTAGTGGCGATTTTTCCGGCCCACCAAATGGCTTTGGTTACGGTTTTGGCAAGTGTCGACCGCTCGTTGCGGTTTTCCAGCCAAACGGTAAAACGGCCGTGATAATAGCTTTCAACATGCTGCAGCCCAAGTTCCTGGCATATTGCTGTAAGATACGCCGGATCCATCGACCGGATATAATGCTTGTTATAATTTTCAAGATCGAATTTGCGCTGTATCCAGCCGTTTACGCCCGTAAAATTTGGCAGGGTGATAAATAATGTACCGCCGGGCTTTAAAAACTGCAGGTGGGTATTGATGATAGCCTTCGTATCGCTAAAGTGCTCTATGAGGCCAAATGAGGTCACCAGGTCGTACTTCTCCTTTGGCGTGTAGCTGAACAGGTCGGCCTCGATAATGTTAATGTCGGCCTCTCTAAGCCCGTTTTTTTCCAGCAACTGTTTTATGAGGCCTTCATGCACATAATAATCAAACAGGGTAGTAATTAGGTGCTGGTATTTTTTTAGGTAGATGGAATAATAACCCGGAAAGCCGCCCAGCTCGACAGCGGTTTTAATGCCGTTTTCGGCTATCAGTTTTCCTAAAATATCACCAAAAACATAGTCGGGCTTTATGTAAAAAATGAGGTCTTTCTTTGATTCCCAAAAGGAACGCCAGAAAGCGCGGTCGGTTAGGTTATTCTCCATTAGTTTCCAATGTGTTTTCGAGTTTCCTTTCAATTATCCTCGCCGGGTTACCAACAGCAACGCTATTAGGAGGCACATTTCTGAATACTACCGCGCCGGCGCCTATGGCTACATTGTCGCCTATCTCCACATCGCCGATGATACATACATTAGCGCCGATATCTACATTATTGCCAACTCGCGGGCATTTGCTGAATGTACCGTCGGGCAGTTTGCGGTGGCCGATAGTAGTTGAGTTACGCAACGTACAGTTCTCGCCGATTACTACGCCCTGGTTTATGACAAGTGCATGCCCATGGAAAAGCGACAAGCCTTTGCCAACTGTCAGTTTTCGCGGCATCTCGATGGCCCAAAGCCAGTCTACCAGGTAGCGGTACAACAACAGGTAAGGATAAAATATGACCTTCGTAATCATCGACCTGTTGACTTGTTGCGCCAGCCTGAAGAGGAACAATACCAGTTGACCTTTAAAATTCTGCCGGTTAGCGGCATGGTCCTGGAATAAATATGCAAAAAAGTTCATTTTACCCGGCATGCAGTCAGTAGCTTTTATAAGCTACCAAAAGTATCATTTTTCGGGTTAACAGAAAATTTTCCGTACGTACCTTAATAGTATTATACTTGTGAAAATGAAAATTACCCTCATCAACACATCCGATGCCGGCGGCGGCGCACCCGCAGCCTGCCTGCGCCTGCTAAAAGCGCTTGAAGGGCAAAATGTTGATGCGAGCCTGCTGGTACAGCAGAAAAAGACAAATGAGCCGCGTGTTGAAGGGATTGAAAAGAATACTTTCAGCCAGTTGAAAGCGACGTTTGATTTTTTTTATGAGCGATTGCCATTTATTGCATTTCATGAGAAGGATAGGTCAGTGCGCTTTGCATTTTCTACTGCCAATGCAGGTACCAGCTTAAAAGATGAACCATTGATAAGGGATGCGGATATTTTACACCTGCATTGGACCAATTCCGGCTTTTTGTCCATTCATGATCTGAAGGAACTGCTGATGTTAGGCAAGCCCGTTGTTTGGACGATGCATGATATGTGGACGTTTACCGGCGGCTGCCATTATGCCGGCCCCTGCGATCATTTTAAACGCCAGTGTGGTGATTGTTTTTTCCTGCGCGACCCGGACAGGGTTGATATTTCGCACACCGGCTGGCTACGTAAAACGGGGATGTATTCCGAAAATAGAAAGGTGCACTTTGTGGCCTGTAGCAGCTGGCTTGCCGGTGTGGCAAAGCAAAGTTCGCTGTTAAAGGGCTACAACATCCGGTCGATACCCAACCCGATAGATACGAATGTTTTTTCGCCCAAAGACAAGATTTCAGCCCGAAATAAACGGGACATCGGCACTAATAAAAAAATAATACTTTTCGGCGCGGCAAATATTAACGACAGGCGCAAAGGGATAACTTATTTGGTTGAAGCGTTGAAATTGCTAAAGAGCAACCACCCCTATGACACGCAGATCGAAATGGTAATATTCGGCAAAAACAAGCATTTTGATGTATCCCAATTACCGTTCCCAGTGCATGAATTGAATATCATTACTTCGCAGGACGAACTGGCGGAAATATACTGCCTGGCGGATGTGTTTGTAACGCCTTCGGTTGAAGATAATTTACCGAACACAGTTATGGAGGCATTGGCCTGCGGAACGCCTGTAGTAGCCTTTAATACCGGCGGCATACCTGAAATGGTTGATCATTTGCAAAACGGTTATCTTGCTGAATTAGGTTCGGCAACTGACCTGGCAAATGGTCTATACGAAATACTGTATGCCGTCAACGCAGACGAGTTAGCGGAGAATGCCCGTGATAAAGTACTGCGTGATTTCAATAACAAAACAGTTGCTGACCAATACATCAAACTTTATCGCTCACTTTTAAAAGAATGACAGCCGGCCAGCCCATATTATCCGTTATAACCGTTGTTTACAACAATGTAAGCGATATTGAGCGTACCCTGTTGTCGGTGCTCAATCAAACGTACCAGAACATTGAATATATCGTCATCGATGGCGCATCAACCGATGGTACGCTTGATGTGATCAATAAGTATGACAACCGTATTGCCCGTATCATTAGCGAAAAAGATAAAGGTATATACGATGCTATGAACAAAGGCCTAAAGATGGCCAGCGGCAATTATGTAATCTTCATCAACTCGGGTGATGAATTTTTTGATACCGAAACCGTGGCGGCTGTTTTTGCATCGGCTGATGACGCGGATATTTACTACGGCGAAACTGAAATGATAAACGCTGCCGGCCAAAGCCTGGGCCAGCGAAGGCACAAAGCGCCCCGCAAATTTACCTGGCGCGGGTTTAAATACGGCATGAGCATCAGTCACCAGGCTATTTATATCAAGCGTTCGATAATAGAACCTTACGATAGCCGTTACCAGATGAGTGCCGATATCGACTGGATACTCCGCGCAGCAAAAAAAGCAAAAAGCATTGTAAATGTAAATCGCTACGTGGCCAAATACCTGGTAGGTGGGATGTCGAAAACAAAGCACCGTATCAGTTTAACCGAGCGGTTCAATATTATGAAGGAATACTACGGCCTGCTGCCAACGATGTTCAATCATTTTGTTATTGCTTTTAATTTGGGATGGTATTGGTTGCTGAACAGGAGAACAAACGATTAGTAAGAAAAAATGGATCATTTTGAAATTGACAGGCAAACCATAGATGATCTTGGGATTTTTTCGGCTGAAGGAACAACTGTTTATTCGCTCTTTAACCTGGTTAAAACAATAGGCGGCGAAAAAAAGCTATTGCAAATGATGGAAACCCCGTCGTTTGATATCAATATCCTGAACTCGCGCAAGCAAACTATTAAGTATTTCTACGACTACAAAACAGATTTCCCGGTTAAAAAAAAGGATGTTGATTTTATAGAGCATTACCTGGCCTACAACCGCGATCCGTTAAAAGACAACCTGGTAGACGCCTCGATTAACAAAGCGCGAAACTATTTTAATTCGGGCAATGATAATTATACCATCTCCGAAGGAATAAAGGCTATCCATAAACTGCTGATTATTTTAAATGATTTTTACAAATCCGTTAAGCTTGAGGATGCTAACCAGGTTATAGCTGATATAGTAGTTTTTTTGAGCGATTTGCTGCAAAAGCGCAACATGCAGAAATTGATTGCAGAAAACCCGGAAAAGAAACTGACTTTCCTTGAGCTAAGCCATTATGATAACCTTTTCAGGAAAAAAGAGATATCAGCCATAAAAAACCTGTTGAATACAGTTTATGAGCTGGATGTATACATCGCGGTGGCAACTTCAGCGGAAAAGAATGGGTTTTGCTTTGCTGATTATTCTGGAGCGGATGATTGTTTTGTGGAGGTGTCCGGCTTGTATCATCCCTGCATTAAAAACCCGGTAGCAAATGATGCAAAGATAGGGATTGGCAAGAATTTAATGTTTCTTACCGGGGCCAACATGGCCGGAAAGTCGTCTTTTATAAAGGCGCTGGGTTTGTGCATTTACCTGTCGCATATCGGTTTTCCTGTTCCTGCAAAGGGTATGAAAACCGGCATTTTTAAGGGGTTGATCACTACTATCAACATTTCAGATAATATTAGCGCGGGCTACAGCCACTATTTCAGCGAAGTGAACCGCATCAAAAAAACGGCGCAGAAGATAAGCGGGCACGACAAATTATTAATTGTTTTTGACGAGCTGTTCAGGGGCACGAATGTAAAGGATGCCTTTAATGCCTCACTGGCTATTATTAAAGCATTATCAAATATAAAAAACAGCATTTTCATTGTTTCAACCCATATTGTAGAGTTAGCCAATGAGTTAAGAAATACAGAAGGTATTTCCTTTAATTACTTTAATGCCCAAATAGTAAACGGCGAGCCTTTATTTGATTACCGCCTAAGGGAAGGTGTGTCGTCAGAAACACTCGGCTATTTTATTTTTGAAAGAGAAGGCATAATTGATTTATTGGAAAAAGCGGCAAGGTAGAATAGGGTTAATTGAGAAACACTATTGAGTTAAAATAATATAAAAATTCACTGTCATTCTGAGCGATAGCGAAGAACCTTTAAACTATGCCTAACCGCGATGCATAGTCCGCGATGAATGTGCAAAGTTGCTTCACGTTGTTACCCATGACAAGTTCTCTAAAATGTCATTGCGAGGCTTTAGCGATGGCTGGTGTAAAGGAAAGCCGAAGCAACCTCGTCATTTTGTATAGTGAGGAGGTTGCTTCGTCGCCCACACACGCTAACCCGTTCGCTCCTCGCAATGACATGATTTTTTATTTATTATTTCATCTTTCGACGCCGATTTTATAACCGCCATTATGAGTTAAGCGATACCATAAATAATTTCATAGTATCGCTTAATTATCAGGATTTATTTTTTACCCTTCTTTGCCGGAGCTTTATGTTCCACTTTTTTAGTCTCAACCTTTTTATGTTCAGGTTTGAGCGGGTCAGTTTCAGGTTTTTTTACCTCGACAGCTTTTGGCAGTGATTTCCTCCTTTTGCTTTCAGCATAACCTGCGCCGCCTAAAGCTAATATCAGCAGGATAGAACCCGCCAGCGAGATGTTTTCGCCGGTATAGTACGATGCCGGGTGAAAGATGAATTCAACCTTATGGTTACCGGCGGGTATTACCGCTGCGCGCAGCAGGTAATCGGCGCGGAAATAGGGTTGCTCCTTATCGTCGATATAAAATTTCCAACCCTCTTTGTAATATATCTCCGAGAAAACGGCTACTTCTGTAGATCTTGATCCAGTTTGATAAACCAGGTGTTCAGGCTCGTAGCTGGTAAGCGTAATGGTGGCATTAGGGTCAGCGCCAAGTGTATTGTCACTCAGCAGGCTTTTATATTGTTTGTCAACAATAGCCTCGTTCCTTGCATCGAAAGCGCTTAAGGCTTTCATTTCCTGGTCGGCATTGTCAACGTATCTCACATTTTTTACAAACCACGCATGGCCACAGGCAGTTTCATTAACTTTTAGTGATGCGCTTTGTTGGTTCGCCGAGATGATATACCTTACATTTAACATATTTAACACGTCGCGGTTATAACTATTGGTATCCGAAGGCGGACCTAATCTGAATTGATTATCAATTAGTTCGTCATACCGTTTTAATTTGGCTGCGTGGTACCCCCCAACGCTTTTATAAAAATATGAAGTATAGGCATTAAGGAATGGATCACTCCTTGTAAGGTCTAAAACCCTAAAATCAGGGTCGTTTATTGCAGTTAACTGTTGTTCGAATGCTGGCATTTGCGGTGCAGCGACGTCTTCCTTGTCAACAAACATCTCGTCGCTTAGGTAGCGGCGGTCAACCCCCCACATATCAACCAGCGTAACCACCAAAAGTGCAATGGCAGCTATCGTAACATTTATTTTTTGTTTAATGAAAGCCCATAGGATGCCGAAGGCAATCAGTACAAATATCAGTGAGCGGAGTGCATCTGCCTGTTCAATACTTTGGCGGTCCTGCACCAGGCCGCTGGCGATGGAATTTGCCAGTGTGCTGGCATTCGGTACGCTTTTCAGGTTTTGTGTAAGGCCATCAATCAATTGCTGGTGCTGATCGGTCTTGAAACTGAAGAAAATCCCCGGAAAAGCCAATAGCAAAAGAAGTACACCTCCTGTAATATAAAGTGATATCAGCAGGCTTTTGAAAAGTTTTTTTCTGTCAGTTGCATTAATAACTTCTTGTATCGCCATAAAAGCCAGTACAGGAAAGCATAGCATGGCTACCGCCAGTATGGATTCCACCGTCCTGAATTTGTTATACATCGGGAAATAATTAAAGAAAATATCCGACAGGTAAGGCCAGTTGCGGCCAAAAGACAGCAGCATGGTGAGCACAACGGTTATCAACAGCCACCATTTTAACCTGTTTTTAACTATGATAATACCGAATATAAAAAGGAAGCATACGATAGCGCCAAAATAAAACGGGCCGCCTGTAAATTGTTTGTTGCCCCAATAGGTTGCAAAACCTCCCTGGGCAAGTTGTTGGGTGAAATTTGCTGCCTGCTCAGGCGGTACACCATCACCGGTAAGGTTTTTTGTTATGTGCGAGTTTGAAAGATCTTTAATTGCTGAATAGTCTGATCCGCCGCCATATGCGTTAGGTACCAGGAAAGTGAAAGATTCGGCCACACCCTCGCTCCACATGTAAGCATAATCTTTTGAAAGGCCGTTACTTGGCTCTGCGGTATGCTGCGAAAGATTTGATGGACCGCGCGTACTCTCTTTGGCATACTCGGATGTTGTCCATAATAGCGATGCATTTACCATAACGGCAAGGCCGCCTGCTATCACCAGGTACAAGATAGCTGTTCCAAAAGGTTTAAAGGTTTTATCCTTAATGGCGTGGTATAATTCAATGAGCACCAGTACTATAATGGCCAGGAACAGATAATAGGTCATTTGAATATGATCTGCGCGTATTTCCATCGCCAGGAAAAATGCCGTGAGCGAACCGCCTAATAAATACTTACCCCTGAATACTAAAATAATTCCGGCCAGCATCGGTGCAAAGAATGCTATGGCATAGGCCTGGTTGGCATGGCCTGCAACCAGCAAAATAAAATTGTATGATGAGAATGTGAACGCAATGGCGCCTGCCGCCGCAAGCCATGGGTTTAGCTTTAATACACAGAAAAGCAGGTAAGCGCCAAGCAGGTATATTAATATAGTATCAATAGGGGCAGGGAAAACAGCCCTTAGGCCGCTTTGTACATAAGTAGTTACGTTATCTGGTAACGAGTCCCATAGCAAGTATGTAGGCATACCGCCAAACATGCTGTTTGTCCAGAGTGGATAATGCCCGGTTTTAGCGTGGGTATCCATTATTTCTTTCTGCGCAGCCTGTGCCCGTTGCAGGTCACCTTCAGGCAATGTCTTGCCCTGCATTATGGGCGTGAAATAAACAAATGTAATTAGGATAAGTATCGCGGCCATAAGCACGTGAATACCATTACGCTTGAACCAGTTATTCATTTAAGGATTTTTTTAAAATGGATATGACGAAAAAAATTTCACTCCAAAAATAGAAAAATGGATGGGAAAAGGAATTATAAGTAAAAAAAGGGTTTAAAGGGTCTGTCCCTTAATTTTGAACACGAAAAACATGGCAACCATAATTACAATACTTATTACATAGGCGATAATACGTGCTTTGGTGTATTCTTCCCTGTCTTTACGGATATTGAAAAAGTTATAAAAGGCGAGTAACAAAATTGCTATCCAAAAAAACCAGTTAGCTTTTCCGCCGCTGATGCTAAGTATCACGCCAAACACAACGTAATTGGCAATAATTAATATTGTAGATTGTGGCGTACCGTAATGCTTCCGTTTAAAGGTAGGTACTTCCATGTTACTTTATCTCCTCGTAATCAATAAAATCACCCTCCGAGTCGGGTATTTTACCTTTTGGCTGCTGGGGGATATGGTCAATTTTAACACCGCCCTGTTTTGACGAGCTGTTTGTATAGTTCTGCTGATAGTTTTGTTGGTGCTGTTGCGCCTTGTTAACCACTTTTTGAAAAAGCATAGGCATAACCACGCGTAATAACATCCTGATCACATACAGGATGACGATAACAGCCACCAGGAAATCCAAAAATTCCATTCTGAATAAATTAAGCCTACAAATATAAGGTAATAACGCTAAAAATGTTTTGTTATGTTAAACGTTGTTTTTATGACAATAAATTGATGGGTTTTGTTACAAAGACGATGTTTTAAATTGATGCATTGGATTTAAATACCCGCAAATACCGTTTCAAGATCAAGTTGAAACCCGGGCAATATCGGGGTGGTGATAATATCGCCTATGGTTAACAACTTTGATGGCTGGTATTTTCCGTCGATCAAGGTGTATTTCAAAAAAGTTTTCTCCTGTGGATGAATAATCCAATATTCATTGACCGCTGATTCCTCATATACTTCGTATTTATATTGAAGTTCCTTCTGATTGTTACCCGGTGAAAGTATTTCTATAACGATATCAGGCGCACCCGTGCAGCCCCGTGTATCCAATTTTGATGAGTCGCAGATAACACAAATATCAGGCTGAACAACGGTGTAGATTTTCTCATCGGTAGCGCCGTTTTTACGTGGTAACCTTACATCAAATGGTGCACTGTATGTTTTGCAGGGCTTCCCTTTGAGGTAATTATATATTTCATTGAATACAACGGCAGAAATGTCTTGGTGATATAGATTTGGTGCAGGCGTCATCTTAAAGATTTTACCTTTAATAAGCTCAAGCCTTTCGTCGAACGTCCATTTAAGGTAATCGGCGTAGCTGTAAGTTTTTGAAAGATCAAGATCGGAAAACTGCATATTGCACTCGTTTTTAACAAACTTACGAAGTTTTTGAAACTTCGTAAGTTAATGCGTGTTGATTTTGAGCATATCAACCAAATTTTTCTTCCATCATTTTCTCCAGGGCGAACATTTCATCGCGGAGCTTGGCCGCTAACAGGAAGTCCATATTCTTAGCGGCGGCTACCATATCCCTGCGGGTATTTTCTATGGATTTTTTCAGGTCGGGTTTGGTCATGTACTGCACTATCGGGTCGGCGGCCAGGGTAATGGCTTCGTTTTCAACATAGGCTTTTTGCACCCCGCCTTTAAAGTCCATAACAGAAGTCTGCTCGATAATGGCCTCGCGTGATTTGCCTACCGTTGTTGGCGTAATGCCATGCTCTAAATTATAAGCAATCTGCTTTTCGCGGCGGCGGTTGGTTTCGTTGATGGTTAACTCCATAGAGTCGGTTATTTTATCGGCATACATAATTACCCGGCCACGATCGTTACGGGCGGCGCGGCCGATGGTTTGTATCAATGAACGTGCTGAACGTAAAAAGCCTTCCTTGTCGGCATCCAGAATGGCAACCAGTGATACTTCCGGCAAATCAAGTCCTTCGCGCAGCAAGTTAATACCGATCAGCACATCAAATTCGCCTAATCTCAATCCCCGCAAAATCTCCACGCGCTCCAGGGTTTTTACTTCGGAGTGGATATAACGACATTTAATGCCCAGCCTGTCCATATACTTGGCCAACTCTTCCGACATGCGTTTGGTAAGGGTGGTTACCAGTACGCGATCGCCCTGTTTTACTGTTTGGTCTATTTCTTCCAGCAGGTCATCCACCTGGTTGATAACCGGGCGAATGTCGATTACCGGGTCGAGCAGGCCGGTTGGGCGGATCACCTGTTCAACTACAACCCCTTCCGATTTTTCCAGCTCGAAATCGCCGGGTGTGGCGCTTACATAAATGGTTTGCGGTGCTAACCGTTCAAACTCCTGGAAGTTAAGCGGGCGGTTATCCAAAGCTGCCGGTAAACGAAACCCGTAATCAACCAGTGATATTTTGCGCGACCTGTCGCCGCCATACATGGCGCGAATTTGCGGTACGGTAACGTGGCTTTCGTCAATCACCATAAGATAATCATCCGGGAAGTAATCCAGCAGGCAGAAAGGCCGTGCGCCAGGCTGGCGGCCATCAAAAAAACGAGAATAGTTCTCTATACCCGAGCAGTAGCCCAGCTCACGGATCATTTCGAGGTCGTAATTAACCCTTTCCTCGAGTCGCTTGGCCTCCAAAAATCTTTGGTCGTCAATAAACTGCTGTTTGCGGGTTTCCAGTTCGGCCTGTATAGCCCAGATGGATTGCTGGAAACGCTCACGCGGCGCTACATATAAGTTGGCCGGGTAAACCACCATGTGCGTCATTTTCTCAAGCGTTTTGCCTGTGGTAATGTCGAAAGTGCTCAATTCCTCAATGTCATCGCCAAAAAAAGATATGCGATAGGCATGGTCCATATAGGCCGGGAAAATATCCACCACATCGCCTTTCACCCTGAATGTGCCGCGCTTAAAATCGGCGGTGGTGCGCGAATACAATATCTCCACTAACCGGTGCAGGAAGGCATTACGACTAATGCGCGTACCCACAGCAAAGTTAAATACCGAGTTGGCAAAATCTTCCGGGTTACCCATACCATAAATGCAGGAAATAGACGAAACCACGATAACATCCCGTCGCCCCGACATTAAGGCCGAGGTAGTGCGCAGGCGCAGTTTTTCTATCTCATCGTTTATCTGTAGGTCTTTTTCGATATAGGTATTGGATGAGGGGATGAACGCCTCGGGCTGGTAGTAATCATAGTACGAAACAAAATAGTTCACCGCATTCTCCGGGAAGAACTGCTTGAACTCACCATAAAGCTGCGCAGCAAGCGTTTTATTATGGCTAAGGATAAGTGTAGGCTTTTGCGTTTGCTGTATAACATTGGCAACCGTAAACGTTTTGCCCGAGCCGGTAACACCCAGCAGGGTTTGATAATTTTCGCCGCTGTTTACACCATCAACCAGCTGGCGTATAGCGCCGGGCTGGTCGCCGGTGGGTTGGTATATTGAAGTTAATTTGAAATCCATAGGATTTGTAAAAATACGGAATTAGTGTTCAGTTAACCAGTGATTGCTGATTAGTTTACAATTGCATAACGGTTGCCCTATTGTAAAGTTTTTCGCCCTTATTATGCAAAGTAAATAGGAGGGTATGACAGCGTTATGTCAGTAGTGCCGCATTATTTAAAATGTTTGATATTATATTTGTGCGAATGAAAAGCGAACCACCTGCCGCCGCAATAAAAGAAGCACTGAAACATCCCAATGGATGGATTTATGAAATTGACCCAGAGTTTAGCAGTAAAGAAGGAGTGCCGCCAACAGCTATAAAGGGTGCGTGGAAGGTAAATGAAAAAGGCCTGATAATAGGTGACTTTCTTCCCAATCCTAATTATTAAAAGGGAAAAGAATTATAACATCTAACAAATCCGAAATTGAACATCCGAAATTCGAAATATCATCACATTTTCTTCGATCTCGACCACACCATTTGGGACTTTGACAAAAACGCCGAAGAAACGCTGCATGAGCTATATGCCATTCATAGGTTAAATAATATTGGCCTGCAATCCGCAGATATTTTTATCGAAACCTATACCCGCAATAACCATAAGCTGTGGGCGCAGTACCACGTGGGTGCAATTACAAAAGATTATTTGCGCGAAGCACGTTTCAGGACGACGTTTTTGGAATTAGGTGTTAAGCCTGAATTAATTCCGGAGGGTTTTGAAGACGAATATGTAAAGCTATGTCCTACAAAAACAAACCTTTTTCCTGGTGCGCACGAGGTGCTTACTTATTTAAGGTCGAAATATATTCTGCATTTAATATCGAACGGTTTTAAGGAATCTACCGAAATAAAAATTGCCGGCAGCAATATCGCCGCTTATTTCGATCAGGTGATCATTTCCGAAAACGTAGGCGTTAACAAACCTGATCCGGCAATCTTTCAGCATGCGCTGGATGTTGCGGGAGCTAAAAAAGAAGAAAGCCTGATGATAGGTGACAGCATTGAGGCCGATATACGCGGAGCCATGAATTTCGGCATGGATACCATTTATTTTAACCCGATGTCCGCTACTAAGCCGGATGATGTTTTAGTGGAAATTACCGGGTTAAAAGAGTTGATGGGGATATTATAAAGGCCTTTGTTATAATGTCAGCTGCGCGATATCAGCCATTGTCAGAAACATTTTATCGCTATCAGGAAGAATAACGAATCCAAAACGCTTATAAAATGCGATAGCATCTTTATCTAATGGGTCAACTACAACACCTATCGATCCTACACTTTTACTTGCAATTTCATAGCACCGTTTTAGGGCATCTAATAACAATATTACCCCTAATCTCTTTCCCTTAAAATTTTTGTCTATCGCAAGTCGCCCCAATAAGGTTACAGGAAGCGATTTGTATGACCTGGGCATCTTTTTTTGAATAATTTCAGGCATTGCTTCTGCCGGTATGGCAGCATTGGAAAGGGTGTAGTAGCCTATAACGGTGTTTTCCTGAACCATTACAAACACCACGCTTAATTTACGTTTTACGTCCTGACTTGCCTGCAAATGAAGATAATTATCCAGCATTTCTTTCCCGCAGTTAAAATCTTTCTTATTAAAAGAAGAGTTTAACGGTTCAATGCGAATACTCATTTATTATCGGCAATAAATTTTTTGTATTCCTCAGCAGCTTCGCGCAACTTTAAGTTGGGGCCGGTTGGGTTCATAAGTGCTTCAAAAAAAATTTCCCTGTCTCTTTCAGAAACTAATATGATATTATGTTCTTTTATGATGGAATTGGCTTTTTCCTGCACGGTATTGATAACGAAATCGGTAAGCGTACGAAAACCACCCAAACTGGCAGCATGCTCAAATAATTCCTTCTGGGCCTGGGATATTTTGGCATCAAATCGCGCTTTTTTGGGTATGGACAATTGCTTTTCCATAAATCATATTGTTTACTGCAATTATACGGAAATAATCCGTACGTAAATATTTTTAATTGTAAATTTTACTATACCTTTAACTCGTGAACATCACCAAAGAACTCAAAGCCATTCAAACCGCACTGGATGATTACCGCAGCCAGTTAGATGTTATACCTGATGAACGCTTTGATATTACCCCGCCAAAAGGTGGCTGGTCATACGCCGAAGTTTATTCGCACATTATGCAGGCTACCATCGGTTCGAGCATTTTGCTGGAGCGTTGTACACACCAAACATCCAAACCTGTTAAAGGTGGCATTAATTGGTGGGGCAGGTACGTACTGCTTACCGGCTTGTTCCCACCCATAAAAACCAAAATGCCCGATGACGTAGCGGCTCGGCTGGCCCCTAAAAAGATCGATAAAGAAGAAGCAAAAAATCTCATAGTCAAATGCCGCAGGCGTATGGACGATATGGCGGCGCTTATCAGCGATAATCCTTCAACCCGCAGGGGAAAGCATCCCCGTTTAGGCATGCTTACAGCAAACCAATGGTTTAAGTTTATCCGCATCCACTTACAGCACCACTTGAAGCAGTTAGAAAGGATAACAAAACAGCTACACTAATTACACGGATTAGTTTGAATTACACAAAGGGTAACGAATAAAAATTCGTGTAATTCGAACCAATTAGAGCAATTCGTGCCAATCAATTCGTGTAATTCGTACATTTTCTTTTAGTATTTGTTAATAAGTTGAAAAATAAATTCAACCAGTGCGTTAAACAATTTTCTTTTAATAAAGTCTTAATATTCAGATAATCTGCTCTGCCGATATTTGCTTTTATATTTTATTACTATTATGAGTTTAGAATATTATTACCTGGTTGTTGTAGCGCTGCTAATATTGCTCGGCATTTACTATATCAGCCCATACGAATTAAAGGTTAATGAAGAAGAAGACAACGAATAAACGTTGCCCCCGCTCATCAAAATATCATATCCCGGCTAACCGGCCGGACCGGACAAATATCCCCCAATTTTATGGCAAAGCGCGAAGTTGATATAGTAGTTATATCCGATGTGCATTTAGGCACGTACGGATGTCATTCGAAAGAATTGCTCAAATACCTCAAGAGCATTAAGCCCAAAATGCTTATCCTCAACGGCGATATTATCGATATCTGGCAGTTCAGCAAATCGTACTGGCCGGAGGCGCACATGAAAGTGGTTCGCCGCATTTTAAAATTTGTTACCGAAGGGATTCCGGTGTATTATCTCACCGGCAATCACGATGAAATGCTGCGCAAGTTTACCGACATGAACCTGGGCTCATTTCACCTCATCAATAAACTGGTGCTGAATGTCGACGGCAAAAAAGCCTGGATATTCCATGGCGATGTGTTCGATGTTACCATGCAGCACTCCAAATGGCTGGCCAAACTGGGTGCGGTAGGTTACGATACACTGATAATTATAAATAATATTACTAACTGGTTCCTCACTGCTATGGGGCGCGAAAAAATGAGCTTTAGCAAAAAAGTTAAGGCAAGGTTTAAGGACGCTGTTAAATTCATAAACCAGTTTGAGCAAACAGCGGCCGACCTTGCGGTTAATAAAGGTTACGAGTATGTAATCTGCGGTCATATTCACCAGGCCGAGATAAGGAGGATGCAAGCGACCGATAAAAGCGGCTCAGTATTGTACCTTAATTCGGGCGATTGGGTGGAAAGCCTCACCGCGCTTGAATACCACGACAGGCAATGGCGCATATTCCAGTATAAGCCTGAAGATTTTATAAAAGATACAGATGAAGATGATAAAACCGATGCTGAAGACCTGGATGCCAAAATGGATGTAAGGATACTGCTGGAAAGGTTCAGGCAGGAGGCGGGCTGATCGGATTGATAAACTTGCCGAATGTTGGGAAGTTGCCCTAAAACATTTCGGATGATATTGGCGTAAAATTGTAATATTGAAGGTGGAATTTGTAACATTCGGGTTTTGCAATATTCCAATCTACAACACCAATGAAAATACTTTACGCCATACAAGGAACAGGCAACGGCCACATCAGCCGGGCGCGGGAGATTGTGCCGCTGCTGCAGCAATACGGCGAGCTCGACTTGCTGGTGAGCGGCACCCAGGCCGAGGTTAGCCTGTCGCAGCCGTTGAAGTATAGGTTTCATGGTTTCAGCTTTGTATTCGGCACAAAAGGTGGTGTTGATAAATGGGAAACCTTTAAAATAATGGACCTGCCGCAGCTATGGCGGGATATGCACAGCCTGCCGCTAAGGGATTACGACCTGATTATTAACGATTTTGAACCCGTTAGCGCCTGGGCATGCCGGTTGCAAAAAGTGCCGTCAGTTTCCCTAAGCCATCAATGCTCATTCGTATCCAAAAAAACACCCCGGCCCGACAGGTGGAACTATGCCGAATGGCTTTTTAAATATTATTCGCCTACTACATACCATATCGGTTTCCATTTTGAGCGGTATGACGATTTTATACACACACCCGTTATCCGTAGCGAGATACGCGCAATGGAACCCTCAAATAAAGGCCATTACACCGTGTACCTGCCCGCATATGACGACCAGACGCTGGTAAAGCATCTTAGCAAAACAGATGCGGTATGGTATATATTTTCCAAACGCCAGAGAACGCCCGTACGTGAGGATAATGTGTATATATGCCCGGTAGATAACCACGAATTTAACAAGAGCCTGGCCAGTTGCGAGGGGTTGCTTACCGGCGGCGGTTTCGAAGGCCCGGCCGAGGCCCTCTATCTGCAAAAAAAGCTACTGATGATACCCATGACAGGCCAGTACGAACAGCGCTGCAATGCGCTGGCGGCATCGGGGCTTGGCGTTACGGTAGTGGATGAGATTGATGAGCATTTTGCTGCCCATTTGAATAAATGGATAAAAGATGATAAAAAGATAACGGTAAATTTCCCCGATGAAACCGCGCAAATTGTGGATGCTATGGTGCGGCAATATGCGAGGAGGAGATAGCTGTCAATCATAATGGAAAATCTATCCGCTAGTCTTTGCGAACGAAATCACAACCAACCACGTCCTTGCGAGGAGTGAGCAGGACTGTGCGAGCGCAACGACGAAGCAATCTCTGCGTTTACAGGTATACGCCATTGGCATTATCCTTTTAAATAACGTCCTGCTCTTTGATTTGCAAGTGCATAGATTGCTTCGTTCCTCGCAAGGACGATCATGATGGATTGTTGAGTGTTTTACATCTTATCATTTTACCATGCGCGTTTTTTCCCCTAATATTGCTGCCGCGAAAGTATCATGATCATCAGGGCATTCAGAACATTCAATCCCGTTAATATTTTATGGCTGGTAATCATATTATTCGCGCTGCGCGCGGTTTATTTTCTTAATCCGCCGGCCAATATCAATTTTATTTTGCTCGAGCCCTTTGCCGGCGCATTCATACCTGCAAATTATGGACACCTGCTCAGCCCGCAGGCCAATATTTTTTTAGCTTCAGTGCTCATATTTGTGCAGGCTATGTTGGTAAACTACCTGGTGAACCACTATAACCTGTTGGGCAAGCCTTCATTTTTACCGGCCTTAGGCTATGTTACTTTAACGGCATTATTCGCACCGTTTGTGGTGTTGAGCCAACCGCTGCTATGCAACTTCCTGGTGATATGGATGCTTTTTAAGCTGGTTGATTTTTATAAAAGCGATAGCGGTAAATCATCAGCCTATGATATGGGGATGATAGTGGCCATAGGCACCCTGGTTTATTTTCCATTCATTTATATGTTCCTGGCTATATGGATAGCACTTATCATTTTCAGGCCTTTTAACTGGCGCGAGTGGGTGGCAGGCATTATAGGTTTCGCAACTGTTTTTTTCTTCCTGGCCGTATTTTACTATCTCAATAACCATTTCCAGGATTTTTACAATATCTGGCTGCCATTGGGCACCAAATTCCCTGTACATATTAGTATCGATTATTACAATTATCTTATACTGGTGCCAGTGATCATTATATTTTTGCTCTGTTTTGTAAAACTGCGCGAAAACTTTTTCAGAAGCTATATACTGGTGCGCAAAACATTCCAGTTATTGTTTTTTATATTTGTGATAGGCGCCCTGTGTTTTTATGTGAGGACTGATTTTAACCTTGATCATTTTTTGCTTTGCGCCGTACCGGCAGCTGTGTTTTTTGCCTATTATTTCCTGTATGCCAGCACCAAATGGTTTTACGAAATATTGTACCTGCTGCTGTTCGCAGGTATCATCTACTTCCAGTTTAACACTTTTTAACTATAATATTCGTCCTTATTTCGCAGGTTATGTTAGTTTTGTAGCGTGAAACTAACATGCACGCAATGTTTTATAAAAACAGGGCAGTATAGTTATCACTTTCATTAAAATAATTACTCTGATGAAATTTGGCGTAGTAATATTCCCCGGTTCCAATTGCGATGAGGATATCATCTATGTATTGGAAAAAATAATGGGCCAGCAAGTGGTAAGGCTCTGGCATAAAGACCATGACTTGCAAGGCGTTGATTTTGTGGTACTGCCTGGCGGCTTTTCGTTTGGCGATTACCTGCGTTCAGGCGCTATCGCACGGTTTTCGCCCATTATGCAGGAGGTGATACAATTTGCAGCGAAAGGCGGCTGCGTGATGGGTATTTGCAACGGTTTCCAGATATTGACTGAAGCCGGTTTATTGCCTGGTGCGCTGCTGCACAACCGCACACGCAAATTTATTTGCCGCAACATCCATTTAAAGGCTGAAACATCAAACTCGCTGCTTACCGCGCAGATCGACCCGCAAAGGGCGCTTAAGATACCCGTTGCACATGGCGAAGGCAATTATTTCGCCGATGCGGATGTGTTGCAAAGCCTTAAGGATAATGATCAAATACTATTCAGGTATTGCGATGAAGCCGGTAACATCACAGGTGACGCCAATCCTAACGGGTCGCTTGAAAATATAGCAGGCGTTTGCAATTTTGAACGCAATGTGTTCGGCCTGATGCCGCACCCTGAACGCGCCTCGGATACGCTGCTGGCTAATGAAGACGGGCTGGCGATATTTGAATCGATATTATCAATGGTTAAGGCCTGATGGCGAACCTTGTTTTCGATATAGGCAATACATACACCAAACTGGCTGTTTTTGAGCAGGATGAATTGATAAAGGCAGAACAGCACAAACAAATTGAAATTGAATTATTGGATGATCTTCTGCGTGGTTACCACATTAAAAAAGCTATCATCAGTACAGTTAAAAATGATAATGGGCAATGGCAGGGCGTACTAAACGGAAAAGTGCCGGTAGTTTATTTTAATACAGGGATGACAGCAGGTATCACAAACCATTATCGTACACCGCAAACCCTGGGCCTCGATCGTTTGGCAGGCGTTATTGGCGCTCATTATTTATATCCTCATACAAATAACCTCGTAATTGACGGCGGCACCTGTATAAAATATGATTATGTAGATGCCGGGGGCAATTATTTTGGCGGTAGTATATCGCCGGGCTTAAATATGCGTTATAAAGCATTAAATTACTATACGGCGGCGTTGCCTTTGATTAATGAGGATGCAGATTTTAATACGGCTTATGGTAACGATACCACAACAGCTATAACATCGGGTGTGCAAAACGGTGTTAAATATGAGCTTGAGGGATTTATTGAAAGTTACCGCAGGCAAACAATTGAACTGAATATTATACTGAGCGGGGGCGACAGTATTTTTTTTGCGGGGCTGTTAAAAAATAGCATCTTTGCCCCCTATATTAAAAATGAGCCTTACCTGGTTCTAAAAGGATTGAACGCAGCTATACAAAAGCATAATGATTAAATATACCAAACTTTTTATAACACTACTACTTGCAACTATTGTTTTCCAGGTTAGGGCACAGTCAACGGCTACAACAAGTTCGCCGTATTCACAATTCGGCTTAGGCGAACTGGTGCCGCTGGCGCTACCGCAAAATATAGGTATGGGCGGTATAACAACTGCGACTAATAGTTTTGCCGGTTATAACATTAACCCTGCACAGCCTGCTGCATACGGCGCTATAGGTTATACCACTATTGACTTAGGCCTTTATGCGCAAGCTTCTGCGTTAAGCCAGAACGGCGAGCCCAACGCATCTAACGGCAACTTCAGGTTCAGCCACATAACATTTGCTTTTCCGCTAAGCAGGTCTTCGGCACTCAGTTTCGGCTTTTTGCCGTACACCCAGATGGGTTATAATTATACAGTGGTAAAAAATAATTTCGGCACCACCAGCCCCGCCGATACCAATGCGGTTAATTACCTTTATAACGGCGATGGCGGCATTACAAAAGCATATATAGGTTATGGGGTTACCATTGCGCGGCATTTGCTCATTGGTGCAAATGTTTCATATTTATTCGGTAAACTGCACCAATATGCCTCAACCGAAATACCAGACCTGCCCGGAACGCTTAATTCAACGATTGAAAACACGCAGGTTATAGGCGGCGCGAGTATCGATTATGGTGCCCAGTATATTATCGATCTTACCAACAGCAGGCACCTTATACTTGGCTATTCGGGTTCATTGAATAATACTATCAGCAACCAAACCTCAAACCTGGTGTACCAATATACTTATGACTCGGATGGCAACAAGAACGTGCCGCTGGATACTTTGTCAAATGTTAAAAACCCCTCAAACAAAATAAAACTACCGCTAATGAACAGCTTTGGTTTAACTTTTGTTAATGATAATAAATTAATATTAGGCGGTCAGTTTAGCGACGATAAATGGTCGCAGTTTACTATTGGCGGCGTTAGCCAGGGTTTACAGGATAGCAAAGCATTTAATGTGGGCGGCCAGTTCACACCAAAATATGATGCGCTGAACAGCTATTGGTCTACAGTTAATTACCAGCTTGGTTTTTTATATAACCAAACTTATGTTGATGTTACTTCTAACAATACTACAACCAATATTAAAAATTACGCGATAACTTTTGGCCTGGGTATGCCTTTACATCCAAATTATACCAGTTTTTACAAGATCAATTTTTCGGCAGAGATTGGCAGGGAAGGTACGCTGCAAAACAACCTGGTGCGCGAAACGTATATAAACCTCCATTTAGGGTTTACCATGAGCGAAAAATGGTTCACGCGGTATAAAATCGGCGAATAATCCTGTTATGATACCCATCGGCCTAAAACATATCCCAAAGCTATGTTTGCCGGCACTACTGGCAGCCCTGCTATTGTTGCAGGCCTGCGAGAACGATATTAAAAAAATCCGCCAGCTATCAGCCAACCAACTCAATATGGATATTGATACGGTGCATGGCGTAGAGATCACCTTCAGCGATTCGGCCCACGTTAAATTCAGGGTATTGGCGCCGCTTTTATTACAGCATACCGGCAAGGTGCAATACAATGTAATGCCCAAAGGCGTTAATGTGATCATTTACGAAAAGGACCTTAGCCAAATGGGCAACTTAACCGCCGACACCGGAATTCAGCGGCAAACCGATAATAAAATAGAATTTCATAAAAACGTTGTAGCCCGTAATGCCAAAGGGGATGTATTTGAATCGGATGAATTGATCTGGGACCAGAATGCCAAAAAAATGCATTCGAGCAAGCATGTAAAAATCACCTCGGCAAATGGCGATATAAACGAGGGAACAGGTTTTACCAGCGACCAAACTTTCAGCCATTGGACAATAGAAAAAATGACCGGCATATATAACGTCGACGAAAAGGATACCAACACGCTGCCGACACATTAAACAGGTATCGCTTTTGAAAAGAATCACGCCGTAGTGATATCAATTTTTTAATTTTAGAACACCTTCGGCCTATGGGAAAGCTGTTATAAATTTAAAAAGCAATTGCAATACACATTAAAAATTTTTGATTAGATAATTTTACTAAAAGTTGTATCTTGCGCCTCTTTTTTAAGGGACATATATTAATAGATATTAGAGTTTTATGGGAGTAATGGGTTTTTTGCGCAACCGCATGGGGGTGATACTGGTCATCTTTATAGCGTTTGCCCTTTTGGTTTTTATCGGCATGGACGTAGTGCATTATGGCAACGGATTTTTTCATGGCGACAGTACAACTATTGGCGAAGTAGGCGGTGAAAGCATTAGCGACAGCGATTTTACCAAAAAGGTTGGTGAAAATACTAAGATGTTTGAAGAGCAGTCGCATCAGTCTGACCTACCAGCGCAGTATACCGCATACATACAGGAAACTACCTGGAACCAGGAAATAACCAGCCTGATATTTAACCACGAGATGGACAAGCTAGGCCTTACCGTAAGCGATGACGAAACAAAATCGCTTATACAGGGCGATAATCCAAGCCCGCAAATTGTACAGGCTTTCCAGGGTGCCAACGGCCAGTTAGACAGGAGCAAGTTGAATATATTTTTAACTAACCTGCAGGGGGCCAAGGCTGATGACCCGATGCGCAGCCGCTGGGCAACATTTGTACAGCAACTGATAGATGCCAAACGCAGCGAGAAATACATGACCATTGTAACAGGCGGTTTGTATGTGAATTCGCTTGAAGCCAAGGACGATTATGACGCAAAAAATAAACTGGTTAACCTGAAATATGTGAGGCTTGATTATGCATCGATACCCGACAATAAGGTTACTGTAACCGATGATGATTACCAGAATTATTATAACGAGCATAAACAGGAGTTTAAAAACCCCGACGAATTAAGGTCGTTACAATATGTTAGCTTTAACGCTGCGCCTTCAAAAGCCGATTCGGACACTATTAAGGCACAAGTTGTAAAATTGATCCCCGATTTAAAAGCCAGCAAAGATGACTCGAGTTTTGTAGCGTTAAATGCCGAGACAAAAGCGCCTATTGTTTGGCAGCATAAAGGCCAGATGGACCCTAAGATCGATTCACTGATGCTGAACGCTGCCCCCGGCTTTGTTTATGGCCCTTACCTTTCAAATGGCAGCTATAAGATTGCCAAACTGGATGCTACCGAAACCGGCCCCGATTCGGTTAAGGCAAGGCATATATTGATACAATCGCAGGCGGGCCCTGACGCGGCTATGAAAACAGCCGATTCATTAAAACAAATTATCCAAAGCGGGAAATCGACGTTTGAAGAAATGGCGAAAATATACTCTGCTGATAAAGGTTCTGCCGAAAAAGGCGGAGAACTTGGCACCTTCGGTCGTGGCACCATGGTGCCTGCATTTGAGGATGCCGTATTCAATGGTAAAAAAGGCGACCTGAAGGTAATTGTTAGCCAGTACGGTGTTCACCTGATTGAGATAGAAGACCAAAAAGGTTCGCAAAAAGTAGTAAAGGTAGCTATTGTTGATAAGCCGCTTGTGGCCAGTTCAAATACACAAACTGTAGCTTACAGCAAAGCCCAGGCATTCCTTGCTGCCGTAAATGGCAATTTTGGAGCGGAAGCCACCAAAGAAGGTTTAAAAGTATTACCCGGACTTGATATGGCCGCCCTTGCAACTAATTTTGGCAATGTGGCCAATGGTCGCGAGGTGGTAAAATGGGCTTATAAAGCCAACGTAGGCGATGTTTCAGACCAGGTATATACCGTTGGCGACCAGTACATAGTTGCGGAGCTAACAGAAATAAAACCAAAAGGCATACTACCGCTGGAAGAAGTAAAAACCCAGATAAAGCCTTTGGTGATAACTGAAGTTAAGGCCAAACAGCTTGAAGATAAATTGAAAGATGCTGAAAATGGCGCTTCGAACATTGAACAAGTTGCCCAAAAAGCAGGCGCTGTAGTGGTGCCTTTGCAGAACATAGTTTTTGCCAATCCGATAATCGCTTCGGCCGGTGCCGAATATAAAGTTATTGGGGCTGCTTTTGGGTCGCAGCCCGGCAAATTATCGCAGCCGGTACAGGGTTCGGCCGGTGTTTATGTGTTTGCGGTTGACAACTTTGTAAAACCTGCACCGCTTACCAACGTGGTTAGGGAACAACAGCAATTAGGCCAGGCGCTGGCGCAACGCTCGGAACAGATGGTGCTTGACGCGCTGAAAGATAAGGAGAATGTAAAAGATTACAGGAGCAAGTTCCTATAAGATAAATTTAAACTAATTTTGTATCCGGGAATAGTCAAGTACTGTTCCCGGTTTTTTTATTTTTAAGGAGATGGAAATACAGGAAAATATAGTGAATAAAGTGGCCATGAGCGGCCTGGTAACGCTCGACCCGGCCTCATTTCACCCTAAAGGCGATAATGTGGTGTATGATATTAAGGATAACCTGTATATGGAGCTGATACTGCGTGAAAAAGATTTCAGGGAATTTGTGAAAACGTACGACTGGAAGCAGTATACCGGTAAAAACGTAGCCGTAACCTGTACTGCCGATGCCATTGTACCGGCGTGGGCCTATATGCTTATTGCCAACCGGCTGGCTCCTTATGCTGCCGAAGTTGTTTTTGGCGATGAAGATATGCTGGCAACAGTACTATATTTAAAAGCGATAGAAACAATGGATATTGAACAATATCGTGATCAGCGTATTGTACTGAAGGGCTGCGGCGATATACCTGTGCCGGTATCGGCGTATGTGGCGCTTACCAAAAAACTCACCCCGGTTGCAAAAAGCCTTATGTACGGCGAACCATGCTCAACTGTGCCTATTTACAAACGAAAAGAATAAACTATGCATTCAGGCGTTAGTGTATAATTCAAACCGGGTTAATGAAACAAAAAAGTCAGCCGCCTGCTTTGGATACATACACCAATGGCCAGGCACCAGATAATGAGACTATTCTTTTTAATTTCCTTTTTTCTTTTCGCATTTTCTACTATTGTATTTGCGCAGGAACTCACCAAAATAGGCGAACCTGTTTTTAAACCCGGCGAAGAGTTGAGCTACCGGCTTAAATATGGTTTTTTTACCGCAGCAACCGCTGATATTAGGGTAGAGAACACAAATATTAAATTTGAGGGCAGCCCGGCCTACCACATCATTGCCGATGGCAGAACAGCCGGCACGTTCGACTTTTTATACAAGGTGCGTAACCGGTATGAAACTTATGTGGATGAGAAAACCCTGTTGCCGTATTTTTATGCCGAGGACAGGCACGAATCGAGCTATAAGCATACCGATAAGGTTACATTCAACCACATTGATAATAAAATAACGGCTGCAAAAGGTGCATTTCCCTTTAAAGGAGACGTTTTCGACTTTCTTTCAGCCTATTACTTTGCCCGTAATATCGATGTTTCGAAAATGAAGATCGGGGAGAAGTTCGATCTGCAATATTTTCTTGACGATGGTATTCATACATTAAGTATCACCTATGTAGGAAAAGAAAAAACCGATTGTTCGCTTGGTACATTTAATTGTTATAAATTTAACCCTACTATTATTCCGGGCCGTATATTCAGAAAAGACAGCAAGTTGTATTTATGGATAACGGCCGATGCGAACAGGATACCTATAAAAGCGCATGTGGAAGTGATTTTAGGCAGTTTAACAATGGACCTTTTGGATGCTAAAAACCTTAAATTTCCATTAAACCCGGTTAAGTGAAATGATTGAAGCTGGAAATGTGCTGGTGCACGAAGATGTAGTAAAAAACAATTTTGTTTGTAACCTGAATAAATGCAAAGGCGCCTGCTGCATTGAAGGCGACTCAGGCGCGCCGCTGAATGCCGATGAACTGGACACACTAACGGCGATATACCCGAAGGTAAAGCCTTACATGACCGCTAAAGGCATTGAAACCGTTGAAAAAGACGGCGCTTATGTAACCGATTTTGAAGGCGACTATACAACCCCCTGTGTAGATACCAATAAAGAATGCGCCTATGTAATATGGGAAAACGGCATAACCAAATGCGCCATTGAAAAAGCCTATGAAAATGGTGATATCAATTGGAAAAAGCCAATTTCATGCCATCTATATCCCATCCGCATTACAAAATACCCCGAGTTTGACGTGCTGAATTACGACCGCTGGAGCATTTGCAGCCCCGCCTGCACGTTCGGCGACCAATTGCAGGTAAAAGTGCACGAATTTTTAAAAGAGCCACTGATACGGAAATACGGCGCGGAGTGGTATAAGGAATTGGAAGAAGCGGTGGACGGAATGTGATTAGTAAAAGATTATGTTTATCAGCTAATTAATAAATATATTTGTATATGGTACGCACTATCCTAAAATCTGATAAAAGCGATCTAACAATCAAATTGCCTGACGACCTTGTGGGTAAATTGATTGAAGTAATAGCTTTTGAAGTTGAGGAAGAAAGACCTGTACAACCAAAAAAGTCCAAACCATCTGAATTAAGGGGGTTTTTATCAATAAAAAGTTCTGAAGCTATCCAGGACCACATTAACAAGAGCAGGTCGGAGTGGGATACCTTTAATTACCAACAATATAGCCGACTTTAAACGTATAACAGATTTAAAAATCTTAAATCCCTACGATTTGTAATTCAGATCAACAGTGATCTTTCCGAAAATCCACAGTCTTTCCTTCGAGGCCTCAACTTTTTGCAATTAATTTGCCAATATTTGTAATATAAAATTTACACTTCGATATTACCAATGAAAACGGCGCTCATAACAGGCATTACCGGGCAGGACGGCGCTTACCTGGCTGAATTTCTGCTGAAGAAAGGTTATACTGTTCACGGCGTAAAGCGGCGTTCGTCACTTTTCAATACCGACCGTATCGATCACCTGTACCACGACCCACATGATACCGGCGCAAAATTCAAGCTGCATTATGGTGATATGACGGACTCCACCAACCTCATCCGCATTGTACAGGAAACACAGCCCGACGAAATATATAACCTTGCTGCCCAAAGCCATGTGAAAGTGAGCTTTGATACGCCGGAATACACGGCCAATGCCGATGGTGTTGGGGTATTGCGTGTATTGGAGGCCATTCGATTATTAGGGCTTACGCACAAAACGCGTTTCTACCAGGCTTCAACCTCTGAACTATATGGTTTGGTACAGGCTGTGCCGCAAAGCGAAACAACACCGTTTTATCCGCGTTCGCCTTATGCGGTGGCCAAATTATATGGGTATTGGATAACGGTAAACTATCGCGAAGCCTATAAAATGTATGCCTGCAATGGTATATTGTTCAATCATGAGAGCCCCATACGCGGCGAAACGTTTGTTACACGCAAAATAACCCGCGCGGCTGCTAAAATTGCCTTAGGCTTGCAAAACTGCCTGTATATGGGCAATCTTTCGGCCATGCGCGACTGGGGCCACGCAAAAGACTATGTAGAAGCTATGTGGCTGATGCTGCAGCAGGATAAAGCAGAAGATTTTGTAATAGCCACAGGCGTAACCACCACGGTGCGCGACTTTATACGGATGGCTTTTAATGAACTGGGCATTGAAATTGAATTTAGCGGTAAGGATGAGAATGAACGCGGCGTGATCATCGACATTGATCAAGACAGGATAGATGAACTGGGCCTTAATGCCGATGTTTTAAGGTTTGGGCAAACTGTTGTGAAAATAGATCCGGCATACTTCAGGCCCACAGAGGTGGAACTGCTTATGGGGGATGCAACAAAGGCCAGGGAAAAGTTAGGATGGCAGCCAAAATATGACCTGGCGGCGCTGGTAAACGATATGGTGCTATCAGATCTGCACCTGGTTAAAAAGGATGATTATTTGAAAAAGGGCGGTTTCAGTACCCTTAATTATTTTGAATAGCGTATATTTACTATTATAACATATCTATATGAAAAAAATTTTGGGAAGCATTGTTTTATTATTTGCATTGGTTGGTGTAGCCCACTCGCAAGTGGTTTATCAACCTTATTCCTATGATTTTTACCAAAAACTCGACCAGGATGCTTACTCCATCTCAACGCGTGAGCACACATCTCTAAAGCCATATTTCATTGATGATACGATAGTGAAATCTCATTATGATTCGCTGATGAATTATAATAACGATGGCAAAAGCCACAGCTGGGGCTACAGGAAACTTTTCCAGGAGCATTTGATAGAAACGAAATCATCCACCAGTACTTTTTATGCCGATGTATTACCCGATTTTACAATAGGTAAAAACTTTTCGGGTGGAAAAGAAAATACTACGCTCGACTCTTATGGCCTGCAATTCGGAGGGACTGTAAGTAATAAGTTATACTATAACTTTATGGGTTTTGAGAACCAGGGCGATTTCCCTGAGTATATTTCAACCTATATAGATCAAACAGGCATGATCCCCGGCCAGGCCAAAGCCAAAGTGTATGGACTGGATAATTACGACTGGTTTTATTACACGGCCAATATTTCATATACACCTAACAAATACCTGAATATTACTTTAGGGCATGATCGTAACTTTGTAGGTGACGGTTACCGTTCGATGCTGTTATCTGATTATCCTTCGCCGTACCCGTTTCTGAAATTGACAGCTACTTTGGGCAATGTTAAGTATATGGCTATGTGGATATATGGCAACGACTCTCCCCTGGATTCTGCCGGTAACCAGCGCCACAAATGGGGTGTTTTCCATTATCTCGACTGGAATGTGAGCAACCGTATATCGCTTGGCTTCTTCGACAACATTATATGGTATAACAGGGATGATGACGGCCACTACCGGGGTTTTGATGTTACTTATTTAAACCCGATTACCTTCCTTCGGCCGCTTGAGGCTACGAACGGCTCTCCCGATAATGCAATGATCGGATTTGTAGGGAAGTATAAAATCTCAAACGGAATAACTTTTTACAGTCAGTTTGCACTGGACGAATTTCAATCAAAGGACTTTTTTTCTGATGATGGCAGTTCACGTAATAAATATGCCTGGCAGATGGGCTTTCGCGGTGCAAACCTGTTTGGCGCAAAAGGCCTGAACTACCTGATAGAAGAAAATAATGCCAAACCATATACTTACTCAGAACGCGGGCCTATTATCAATTATACTATAAACGGTGAGCCTTTGGCGCAGCCCTGGGGCGCCAATTACCGGGAACTGGTAGGTTTGCTGAACTATTCATACAAAAGGTTTGATTTTTCGGGTGAGGGCGATTTCGGCCATTATGGCTTAGACGAGAATGGCCTGAATTTTGGAAAGGACCCGTACGAAGATTACACCAACCCGGCAAGAGTATTAGGTAATTATACCGGCCAGGGCTTAACCACCAACATGTACTATTTACAGGGTAAAGTGGCTTACATACTCAACCCAAAATACAACCTGAGGCTGGAATTGAGCGGCATATACCGCGATGAGAAGAATACTGCATTTGATGATAAAACAACCTGGGTAACCATAGGCCTCCGCAGCTCGTTCCGCCAGATGTACACTGATTTGGCAAGTTTCCAATCGCATTGAATGGTGGTGAATAGTTGATTAGGTTTATTAAGTGAATGGTTTTGCCTTGATGTGTGTTAACTACTCACCCAATCAACAACTCACTATCTAACCAACCCTAAGAAGCAATAATATGGTTGCGTTTTGCTGCTAATGACTTAACCTTTGCTGCAATGGCTTTGGCATCATAGCCACATTCAGCCCAGAGTTCGGGCTGCTCACCATGCTCCACTATTTTATCGGGTATGCCTAAGCGGGTAACACTGGCGTTGTAGCCATTATCGGCCATAAATTCTATTACGGCGCTACCCATACCGCCTTCCAGGCAGCCGTCTTCAACAGTAATTATTTTACCAAATTTATTGAATACCTCGTGCAGCAGTTTTGCATCAAGCGGTTTTACAAAACGCAGGTCATAATGTGCAGGGGTGTATCCTTCAGCATTTAGTGCTTCGGTAGCTTTTACAACTTCGTTCCCGATGGTGCCTATTGAAAGTATGGCAACCTCATCGCCATCGCATATTTTACGTCCTTTGCCTACAGGGATTGCTTTCATTGGGCGTTGCCAGTCTACCATTACACCGTTGCCGCGTGGGTAACGGATCACAAACGGGCCCATATCATCCTGTTGGGCGGTGTACATCAGGTTGCGTAGTTCTTCCTCGTTCATCGGTGCCGATACCGTCATATTGGGTATGCAGCGCATAAAAGCCAGGTCATAAGCGCCATGATGGGTTGGCCCGTCGGCACCGGCAACGCCTGCACGGTCGAGACAGAACACAACATTCAGTTTCTGGATGGCTACATCGTGTATCACCTGGTCATAGGCCCGTTGCATAAAGCTGGAGTAGATATTGCAGAACGGTGTTAAGCCCTGCGAAGCCAATCCCGCCGAAAAGGTAACGGCGTGTTGTTCGGCAATACCTACATCAAACGCACGGTTAGGCATGGCCTTCATCATCAGGTTCAATGAGCACCCGGAAGGCATTGCGGGTGTAATACCCATGATCTTCGGGTTTTGCTCAGCTAACTCGATAATGGTATGGCCGAAAACATCCTGGTATTTTGGGGGCTGTGGCTTGTCGTGCTTGGTTTTTTTAATTTCGCCGGTTATTTTATCAAATAGGCCCGGCGCATGCCATTTGGTCTGATCTTTTTCGGCCAGTGCATAGCCTTTGCCTTTTGTAGTAACGCAGTGCAGTAACTTTGGCCCCGGAATATCGCGCAGGTCATTTAATACCTTTACCAGGTGCTTCACATCATGCCCGTCGATTGGCCCGAAATAACGAAATTGTAATGCCTCAAAAAGGTTACTGCTTTTAAGCAGCGTCCCTTTTATGCTTTTTTCAATCTTCTTGGCAAATTTAAAAGCATCCGGCCCCATCGACGATATTTTCGTCAGAACATGGGCAATATCATCCCTAAAACGGTTATAGGGTTTAGAAGTGGTAATATCGGTTAAATATTGTTTCAGCGCACCCACGTTCGGGTCGATAGACATGTTGTTATCGTTCAGTATCACCAGCAGGTTGCTGTTTTCTATACCGGCATGGTTTAACGCCTCAAAAGCAATACCGGCGGTCATAGCGCCATCGCCGATAACGGCTACGTGCTGCCTGTCGGTTTCGCCTTTATATTGAGAGGCAACAGCCATGCCCAATGCTACCGAAATGGAAGTTGAGGAGTGACCTACGCCAAATGTATCGTAAATGCTTTCCGAACGTTTCGGGAAACCGCTTATGCCGCCATAAATACGGTTGGTATGGAATTTATCGCGTCGGCCGGTGAGTATCTTGTGGCCGTAAGCCTGGTGGCCTACGTCCCAAACCAATTGGTCGTATGGGGTGTTTAGCACATATTGCAAGGCAACGGTCAGTTCTACAACACCCAGGCTGGCGGCAAAATGACCACCATTAACCGATACAACGTCAATAATATACTGGCGCAGCTCCTGGCAAACCTGCTCAAGTTGATCTTCGCTAAGTTGCTTTAAATCAGAGGGGTAATTGATTTGTTGTAGTAAATTTCCGGCCGGGACCTCAATTGCCATCAGTAACTATATTTAAACTTACAAAGTAAGCTATTTAATAGTAAAAATAAGTAAACCGATAGTAATTATTGCCGGGTTTGACGAAAATAATTTTTGTGCGGCGATATTATACCCACTTGCTCACAAACTGGGCAAAGGTGTCGCGGTACTGGTCGCCAACGGTAATGTTTATTTTTCCTATCTGTACCGAATTGCGGGTAATGGAGTTGATCTTGTCCAAAGCCACAATAAATGACCGGTGGATGCGCATAAAGCGTTTTGGAGGTAGCTTTTCTTCAAGGGCTTTTAAGCTGGTAAGGGATAAGATAGCCTTTTCATTACTTTGTAGCCACACTTTAACATAATCCTTCAGAGATTCGATATAAAGTATATCATTCAGCGCAATGCGTACCAACTGATATTCTACCTTTAAAAATAAATAATCATTCTCTACGGTTTCCTCGGTCGCAGGCGCGGAAGTACCGGGGCGGTTAACCAGTTCAAAGTAGGCCATTGCCTTGTGGGCAGCACGTAAAAACTCTTCGTAGTTAAAGGGCTTCAGTAAATAATCTAGAGCATCAACGCGGTAACCTTCCAGTGCGAACTGGTTGTAGGCGGTAGTGAATATGATACGGGGTTTTTCGGCATTATTGCCGCGGTCGAGCACACGGGCAAGTTCTAAACCGTTAAGGTCCGGCATTTGAATATCGAGAAAGATCACATCAACCTTTAACTGGTGAATAGCCTTCAACGCCTCAATAGCATTTGAATATTTACCTACAAGGTTTAAAAAAGGCGTTTGCTCGATAAACGCCGAAACCAGCCCTAAAGCCAGCGGTTCATCATCTACGGCTATGCAATTTAATATCATGATAGGTCGAGGGTTAGGTGAACGCTATATTCATTGGCTACGGCCGGTTCGTTTATTACTAATTTATATTTCCCGGGATATAACAGGTCGAGCCGGCGTTTGGTATTGTTTAGGCCGATGCCGCCATATTCGTCAACCACCGGGCTTGGGTTTTTAATGATGGAATTGGTCACCGACAGGTAAAGCATTTTACCAATTTGGTTAACGTCGATAATGATATAGCTCGGTTCGCTGGCGCTGATACCGTGTTTGAAGGCGTTCTCCACAAACGGTAAAAATATCATAGAAGCCACGGGCAGGTCGGTGAGTTGCGCGGGCGAATTGAATTCTATCTTCACCGCATTCGTTAGCCTCAATTGCATCAAGCTGATATAGTCTTTAATAAAGATTACTTCCTGGCTTAACAGCGGATGGGCTTGCGGCGTATCGTACAACAAATAACGCATCATACGCGATAGTTGGTGGATGGCTTTTCTCGACGTTTCGGCATCAGCATAGGTAAGTGCATAAATATTATTCAGTGTATTGAAGAAAAAGTGCGGATTAATCTGCGCCTTTAAAAAGGATAATTCCGACGAAGTTTTTTCCTGCTGTAAGGCCTGGTTCAGCTGTTTATCCGTTTGCCATTTTTGTATCGCTGTAACACTGGTACCTATACCCAGCACCAAAGCAATAATGATAAGTGAAATGATATCGAAATGTGACATACCCTTATCCTTAGGAGGATGATGCGGGCCGTGATGATGAAATGCAGCTTCCATAAGCAGCGGCAGGTTGAGCCATCTATCGGTATAAGAATCAAGCGTTAAAAAGGCTATAATAATAACTAATATGGAAAGAAAATAGTAAGCGTTATGGTTCTTTAATAGGAACCGGGGCATTAATACCAATGAATTGATGTAATAGGCCACAACAAGCATACTCAATACAATACCCTCTTTTATCCAAAACTGGTAAGGCCACGCAATATCGCTGGTTAAAGGCTGATAAAATAATATAGCTACGCCAAATACCAGCCATACCAGTATTTGTATAAGCACTGCAATTAAGCGGCTGTTTGACTTTTGAAGTATCATAAGCGGCAATATTACAAACGATTATGATCTGCGCCAACCAAAACCGCTGAATGGCTGGTATTTGCCGATGGAGCGTTAAACATTCCCGATAAACCGTTTTGATGATAAATGTAAAGTTTTAAAAGGATAAAAAGAGGCTTCCGTCTATGTTTTGAGGGTACCGGTCTATTTCGTTTTTTACTATAAAGGCTGATAGGTTGTTTTGTAGCATGAAACTCAAATACCTCATCGCTGTATTAGCATTAATGATAACTGCAAAGAGTTACGCGCAAACCACGTTCCTTATAAGAGGCACGGTTACCGACTCCACAAAAGTTACCATACCCGGCGCAACCGTTAAATTGTTAACCGGCACCGACAGCCTGGTTACCGCTACCGATGCTCACGGCATATTCGTTTTTCAATCGGTGAAGGCAACCCAGATAAGCCTGGTAATCACTTCCATTGGTTACGACCCGGTGCGCAAGCTCATGAAACTCGATGGCGCTACCAGCCCTATTTTATTGAAGCCTATAATCCTCAATACATCATCAACCACTTTAAATACGGTAAATGTCAGGGATGTTATACCGGTAAAAATAAAAGAAGATACGGTGGAGTTTAATTCAGCCGCTTATAAGGTGCGCGATGGGGCAATGGTTGAGGAAATGATAAAAAAGCTGCCTGGTGCCGATGTGGACGCCAACGGCAATATAACCTTCCAGGGAAAAACAGTGAGCAAGGTACGTGTGAACGGTAAGGACTTTTTTGGCGGCGACATTAGGACGGCTACGCAAAACCTGCCGGCTAATGCTGTTACAAATGTGCAGATGATAAATGATTACGGCGACCAGGCCAACCTTACCGGCATAAAATCGGGCGAGCCGGAAACTGTTTTGAACATAAACATTAAACCCAGCCTGAACAACGGCTATTTTGGCCAGGTAAGCGCCGGCGACGGCGCCGATGCTATACCACAGATTGACGGTACGAAAGACCAGGACAGGTATGTAGCACAAGGCAACCTGTTCAGCTTTAGCGGCGACAGGCAAATAGCCGTGCTGGGCAACCTTAACAATACCAATACAAGTTTGTTTAATTTCGGCCCTCCGGGGAGTAATAATACGCCTACCAACGGTATTACTACCTCGCGTTCTATCGGTTTTAATTACCGCGATTCGTGGGGAAAGAAAATAACGGTTTACGGCAGCTACAGCTACTCCGATAATTCGGTAAACCTGGTTAGCTCTACTATCCAAAATAACATATCTGTAACCGATCCAAGCACCAATACGTCGACGACCAACGAGCAGGACAGGAAGGTAAACCAGCGTTTTACTTTTAACATAGAGTACAAGCCGGATACCATCAACTATTTAAAAATAAGCCCGTCGTTTTCTTATGCAGGCATACACACAACGGCCGATGGATCGAATATGCTGGTGAATGATACTGCTACGTTGTCGAATTATAAATACAATACGTTAAGCCATTCATCGGCCCCCAATTATGGTATTAATGTATTATATAATCATCGTTTTACCAGTAACGGCAGAAACTTTAGTGTGAATTTGGGTGCAGGCCGTTCAACCAGCGATGCATACCAGAACCCGGTTTATACGTACATCAATACGGCAGCATCGGCGCCGTTGGATCAGTTCATTAATACCGACAGCCATACCGACACATTGGGGGCATCCGTATCGTACATCGAGCCGATAGCCAAAAAGCAATACCTGGAATTGAATTATAAATTCCACTATGCCTATACAGCTGCCGATAAGGAAACCGACACACTGGCTACCGATGGCACCACCAATAACTATCCCCTGTTAAGCAATGACTATAACTTTACACTGATTACCCACCGTATAGGGCTAAATTATCGCTACATCGACAAAAAATTCAATTACGTTATCGGCGTAGTTGCCCAACCGACTTTACTGGAGGGTTATTCACCAAGTACGGGGTTGAATACCGACAGGCAGAGTTTTGATTTTACCCCCGATGCCCACTTTGTTTACAATTTTTCAAGGTCGCAAACTTTGAGCGCCAACTATTCAGGCAGTACCAATACGCCAACTTACAGTGAGCTGCAACCGGTAACTGATTTTTCCAATGCATCGTATCCCATTACCGGTAACCCCGATCTGAAACCGGAATTTAACAACACCTTTTCGGTAAGGTATAACCATTTCGATTTCGCGAGCGGAAATGTGTTCTTCAGCAACTTGTCCTTCGTACAAACGGATAATAAAATTGTTTCCAACACCATTACTTATCCGTCAGACTATACGCCGGATACTAAATTCTCAAATACGGTAGCCACGCAGTATTTAAATGCAAGCGGCTACTATTCGGCATCGGGCTTTTACTTGTTTGCCAAGCCATTTGATAACCGCAGGTATAATTTGTTCTTCGTAGGTAATCTATCATATACCAATAACATATCCTACATCAGTTCCGTAGCGCCGACGACATTTGATATGACCACGGATGAAAACATAGCCAAAACATTATCTTATAACCAGGGCCTGCGCTTCAGGGTAGATATAACCGATGTGATAGATGCCGAGCCGTACACCAGCTATACTATCAACTCATCAAAAAACTCGCTGAATGAGCCGGGCATCAATGACAATTTCCGCACCTGGAATATAGGCATAAATGGCAAGAACTATGTGTGGAAAGACTGGACATTCAGCTATGATTATAGCAAGATGTATTATTATAACTATAAAGGTTCAACTAACCCCAATATTTTAAATACATATATAGAATACCGCTTTTTAAAGAGCAAAATGGCTACGGTACGTGGTGCGGTAAATGATGTGTTTAATGAAAACACCGGCTACACCAGCACACAGAACGGTAACTATGTTACCCAATCGAATGTTAACCGCTTAGGCCGTTACTACTTACTCACATTTACTTTAAGACTGCAAAAAAATGCGGGTAACCGTAACCAGCATGGTCCGGGCGGTCATGACGGTCCCGGTCCGGGTGGCCCGCCTCCGGGTGGCGGCCCTGGCGGCGGCCCCGGAATGGATTGATCTTTTCATAATACAGTTGGTTTAATCGCGGGCGCTGTCTCTCATGCAGTGTCCGCTTTTTTAATTTCGGTGCAAATAGCCTATTTTTGGTGTTATGCTGATAGAAGAAGGCTTCGAGATAAAACTGCCCCAGTTTGAAGGGCCTTTTGACCTGCTGCTATTTTTTATTGAACGGGATGAGCTTGATATACACGATATCCCCATTGCCAAAATAGCCGACGATTTCCTCGACTATATCCACCAAATGACCAGCCTGGATATGGAAATTGCCAGTGAATTTATTTTCGTAGCAGCCACGTTGATGCGCATAAAAGCTAAAATGCTGCTGCCGCGATACGATACCGACGAACAAGGCAATGAAATAGACCACAAGGAAGAACTTATCCGCAAATTAGTCGAGTACAAACGCATAAAGGATATTTGCGAAGAACTGCGCCCTTACGAGGATGAACGTTTTAAGCAGGAAAAGCGCGGCAACATTGCTTACGATATAGAGAATATTGAAAAAGTTACCATCCCCGGCGAGGAATTGCAGGATATCAGCCTGTACAAGTTGATGATGATGTATGAGCGGCTCATCCGCAATTACGATTCGCGCTCAAAACAGGTTACCCATACTGTTGAGCAATATCCCTACAGCATTGAGCAGCAAAAAGAAGCTATCAAAAAGCTGCTGAACATCAATAAAATGCTCGATTTTAAGGCCATAGCCGCCAACTCCGATAACAAGGTGCATTTTGTATATAACTTTTTAGCCGTGCTGGAAATGCTCCAACAGGAACTGGTTGATATACAAATAGGGTTGGGGTATAATAATTTTTGGATATCGCCGAGGGTGCACGCTTGAATTTAAAAGTCACGTCTTTGCGAGGAATGAGCAGGGTAGTGCGAGCACAACGACGAAGCAATCTCTGCGTTTAAAGGTAATGCGCCATTGGCATTATCCTCTGAAATACATCTTACTGTTTGACTTGCATGTTCAGAGATTGCTTCGTTCCTCGCAATGACGATCAGATAGATTATGGCTAATCCACGACATACTTCACCCCAATCTCTCCCCTTATACTATCCATCGTGCCGCTTAATAACAAACTAAAATCATGACTCATCTTAGGGCTTTCAATTAAGCCTTGTTCGAGGCAGCGCATTACTTCGCGTATTTGATATTCAAAACCGTTAACTACCGGTTCGAAAGTAAAAATTTGCTTTTCTTCGCCCATGCGCATGAGTGTAAAGGTGTTGTTTTTATACCATGCTGATGGAATAGTAATATTGCCCTCCGAACCTGAAATCTCGGCCGTGAGCGAGGTGAAAGCATTCATAGTTGAAAAAGCGGAGGCTATTGCGCCGTTGGAATATTGCAATACGGCCATGCAGGCATCATCGGCCCCGGTTTCTGCTAAATGGCCGGTTGCTGTTATATGAGACGGCTCACCTAAAACCGCCAGGCACAGGGAAAGCGGGTAAACGCCAATATCAAGCAATGAACCACCACCTAAATTAAGATCGAACAGTCGCCCTCTTGGGTCAGGCGCGCTATAAAAGCCGAAATCGCCACGAACATATTTTACATCGCCTATGCTGCCGGTGCCGACCAGTTCCAGTATTTTTTCAATGGCCGGCAAAAAGCGCGTCCACACAGCCTCCATCAGGAATACATTGTTTTGCTTTGCGGCATCAACCATTTGCTGCACTTGTTTGCGGTTGAGCGCCATCGGTTTTTCACAAAGGACAGGTTTACCATGGTTCAGGCAAAGTAGTGCGTTCTCGGCATGGAAAGCATGCGGGACAGCGATATATATGGCGTCGATGTCCGGATCGGCGGCAAGTTGCTCATAGCTATCGTACCATTTGGCAGCGCCATTTTCTTCGGCAAAAGCTTGGGCGCGTTCTGCGTTGTTTGAGGCAACGGCGTGTAATATGGCATTACCAGCCAACGGTAAAGCGGCGGCAAACTTTTTGGCGATCTTGCCGGGGCCAATAATCCCCCAGCGACAGGGCTGTGTACTGCTGAATTTTTTCATCAGCTAAAAATGGGGATAAAATTTTAATAAAATATAGCCTTGTAGTTATGGTTACAAGACTACGCCGGTATTGCAATCCTTAACCCGGATTGGAGGTATAAGCTGTGCTGACCCTGCGGAAAAATCCAGATTACTTTGATATTATCAAATTAGCTAAGTAGGCTATCGCAATAACACCGCATACGTATTGCAGCAAAACCAAAAACACAAGCCAAATGTATTCAATTTAAGCCTATTAAAATCAAACCTCAAACCGTAAAATAAATAGCCGCTATATAGTATACATAAAAAAAGCTTATATAGGAGTCTTTTAAAGAAGCCATATTTACGTGAGCGCTTATCAGCCTTATTTATTTCTGATATTTCGTATTGCGATATCAGTTTATTAAAGAAAATAAAATTGAGAATAACGAATACTAAAAACAGCTCGGATGAAGAAATAAGCACTTTTGATTTATCATAGCCGTAATTATTCCACCACAACTTTACTGGTATAAAAAGAGGGATCAAAAAATGTTGATTATCTTCATAAATACAAGAATCAATCGAAGCTGCTATAACACCTTGTGTATTAAAGTTTCGTTTTTGAATGGAGATAATCTGACCGAAATTCTTCAAATTTTTAAGATAGCTTCCCGATGGATCATACTTAAAATCCTGGTAATCTAAATCCAGGCATCCCGCATCAGTACTGGTTAAACGTAGTATAGTTTTATGGCTTGTTTTTGGTCCGGGATGTACCTTTAAGTCGTTTAAAGTTAAATGTGGTAAGGTAGACAAGTATAAAGTTGAATGGGCGTTGGCAGGAGATACATTCCACAATTGTAACGTATCTGCATTGTAGCAATCAATAAACGAATTGGGGGCAATAGAGCAATTATGTATTATTACCATACCCGCATTTCCTGGGTCGATATTCCCAATTATCTTATTTTGTATTATGACTGAATTTGCACTCGGGTACCTGTGATCATTTGTTAAGCGAATGCTTACGAGAATATTTTTATCTGTTTGCTGAAAATCGACATCGGAATGCCTGTATGAAGAGAAAATATTTATTTTTTTAAAATAGCAGCGGTCCATAGTAATTGCAACGGGATCATTATTAAAAAAGTCGATTGTATTGCCATTTATCTTTTTTAAATCAATAGTATTAATGACTGATTTTTTTGAAGAATATGTGTACCCATTGCCCTCAATGGAATCCAGCATATAGTCTGTAGCAAGTAATTTTGTGAATGGGTGCCTGGTGGTATCGGTAATTTCGTATTTATTTAAAGTAGTATTACCTGCGCCCGTTTTGCGTTTCGCAGAATCAGTCCTGATTAAAACGCCAGCTTTGTTAGCCCTGTTATCATTCACATAAAGATTATACTTATCTGTTTCTTTATTATAATCAGTGATCGTTATTCGTTTATTACTCAGTTGCGATACTTGAATACAATTTTCCGCCCATGAAATCTTTACATTATCGGAAGCCTGAAATGCGCTGGTATTATGCTGAGGATCATTGTCATTATTGGGAATGTTGCAAGTAAAAAGCAAGCCTGAAAGCATTAAAATATATATAAAGTGGTATTTATAAAGCTTCATTTGTGGCAGTTGGTTGTAGCCACAAATATTAATAATAATGCAATTAGTTCGACTTATCAGCTCAATTTTTATACCGATTTCATTTCCAAATCCCGATCCTCTTTTCTAACTTAACATCATGAAACTCGCCCAAACTTATTTGGCTGATTTTGTGTCGTTACTGTTCCCGCAGCTATGTCCGGGTTGCGGCGAAAGTTTGGTGGCCGGCGAAAATATCATCTGCACCGACTGTCTTTACAGCCTGCCCATAACCAATTTCCATCAACAACCGGATAACATTGTGGCGCAGCAATTCTGGGGCAAGCTGCCATTGCAAGCTGCTTATGCGTTGTATTATTTTAGCAAGGGCGGCAAAATACAAAACCTCATGCACCAGTTTAAATACCGAGGTATGCAGGAGATTGGCAATTTGCTGGGCGAAATTGCCGGCAGGCAGTTACGTGAAAATCCGGTATTCAATTCGGCTGAGGTTATCGTGCCGGTACCACTGCACAAAACCCGGTTCAGGGAGCGCGGCTATAACCAGAGCGCCTGCTTTGCACAGGGGCTGGCCACTAAACTTAATGCCGTAGTTGAAGAAGGTAACCTGGTACGTGAACAAGCAACTCAAACACAAACCCATCGTTCCCGCTTTTTGCGGTTTGAGAATATGCAGGAAGTTTTTTCGGTAAAATACCCCGAGCGCCTGGAGAATAAACACATATTACTGGTTGACGATGTAGTAACCACCGGCTCGACGCTGGAGGCATGCGGCGTAGAGTTACTGAAAGTGCCGGGTGTGAAGCTGAGCATTGCTACAATAGCATATGCGGAATAGATAATTGTAGTAAACAATCTTTGTCCTGCATGCACCCTTTATTTGTCCCGAAAATGCCTGGCGAACTTGATGGTTATTAACTAACTTGGCTCTCATAAAACCAACATTATGAAAGGATTTGATATTACCCTGCTTTTCGACGGACAAGCCGAGGAAGCTTTCAATTTTTATAAATCGGTATTCGGCGGCGAGTTCAGCAACTTACAGCGCATGGGCGATTTGCCAACACCAATGGAAATGCCCGAGAGCGAAAAAGGCAAAATATTGCATATGGCGTTGCCAATAGGCGAATCGATACTGATGGGGATGGATATGCCCGCAGGCCGGGGGACAGTTAACGCAGGTAACAACTTCTTTGTAACGCTGAATACCAGCAGCGAAGAAGAAACTGATGAACTATTTAAAAAACTATCAGACGGGGCTAACATTATGATGCCCTTAGAGAAACAATTCTGGGGAGCTTATTTTGCTATGCTGACCGATAAGTTTGGTATACAATGGATGCTGAGTTTTTCTGAGATGCGATAAAAATAAAACATTGTCATGCTGAACGAAGTGAAGAACCTTTGAACTGTGCGTTGTGCGACATGCATAGTTCTCGATGTATGTGAAGGTGCTTTGCTGTCGCTCAGCATGACAAGGGAGTTTATACAAAAAACCCCGGCTGGAAAATCCAACCGGGGTTTGTATTTATTATCCCTTTAAAGGATATTATTTCACTTCTTCAAAGTCAACATCTGTTACGTTGTCGGCGTTGCCTTCAGCGTGTGGCTCCTGGCTTTGTCCGTCAGCGCCTGGCTGTGCCTGGCCTGAGTCGGCTGCTGCCTTGTACATATCTTCGGATGCTGCTGTCCAGGCGGTGTTCAACTCGTTCTGGGCAGTTTCAATAGCTGAAAGATCTTTCGAAGCGAATGCATCTTTCAGTTTTTTCAAACCGTCTTCAATAGGTGCCTTTTTGTCAGCAGGGATCTTGTCGCCGTATTCTTTCAGCTGTTTCTCAGTCGAGAAGATCAGTGCATCGGCAGCGTTCAGTTTTTCAACTTCTTCTTTTGCCTTTTTGTCGGCATCAGCGTTAGCTTCAGCTTCGTCCTTCATCTTCTTGATATCAGCATCTGATAAACCTGAAGAGGCTTCGATGCGGATCTTTTGTTCCTTGCCGGTAGCTTTATCCTTAGCTGCCACATGTAATATACCGTTGGCATCAATATCAAACGTTACTTCAATTTGTGGCACACCGCGAGGTGCAGGTGGTATACCATCCAGGTGGAAACGGCCTATAGTGCGGTTACCGCTTGCAATCGGGCGCTCGCCCTGTAAAATGTGTATCTCAACAGATGGCTGGCTGTCAGACGCGGTAGAGAACACTTCCGATTTCTTGGTCGGGATAGTTGTATTAGCTTCTATCAGTTTGGTCATTACACCACCCATGGTTTCAATACCGAGTGAAAGCGGGGTAACGTCAAGCAATAACACGTCTTTTACTTCACCGGTTAATACACCGCCTTGTATAGCTGCGCCTATGGCAACAACTTCGTCAGGGTTTACACCTTTTGAAGGTGCTTTGCCGAAGAATTTTTCAACAGCTTCCTGTATAGCAGGGATACGGGTTGAACCACCTACCAGGATAATCTCGTCGATGTCGCTGGTGCTGTAACCTGCATTTTTCAAAGCAGTGCGGCAAGGTTCGATAGTACGTTTGATCAGGCTGTCGGCCAGCTGCTCAAATTTAGCGCGGGTTAATGTTTTAACCAGGTGCTTAGGCATACCGTCAACAGCAGTAATGTATGGCAGGTTAATTTCTGTCTGGCTTGAGCTCGACAGTTCAATTTTAGCTTTTTCAGCAGCTTCTTTCAAACGTTGCAAAGCCATTGGGTCTTTACGCAGGTCGATGCCTTCATCGCTCTTAAATTCAGCAGCCAGCCAGTCGATAATTACCTGGTCAAAGTCGTCACCACCCAGGTGGGTATCACCATCGGTTGATTTTACTTCGAACACGCCGTCACCAAGGTCCAGTACCGAAACGTCATGTGTACCGCCACCGCAGTCGAACACAACAATTTTCATGTCCTTGTGTGCTTTGTCGAGGCCGTAAGCCAGGGCAGCAGCAGTAGGTTCGTTAATGATACGGCGAACTTTTAAGCCTGCAATTTCACCGGCTTCTTTAGTAGCCTGGCGCTGTGCATCGTTAAAGTAAGCAGGTACTGTAATAACGGCTTCAGTTACATCAGTACCTAAAAAGTCTTCAGCAGTTTTTTTCATTTTCTGCAGGATCATAGCTGAAATTTCCTGCGGAGTGTATTTACGGTCGCCGATTTCAACACGCGGGGTGTTGTTATCGCCTTTAACCACTTTGTATGGTACACGCTCAATTTCCTTGGTAACCTCGTTAAAGTTATTACCCATGAAGCGTTTGATAGAGAAAATAGTTTTGGTGGGATTGGTGATAGCCTGGCGCTTCGCCGGGTCACCCACTTTACGTTCGCCGTTGTCAACAAAAGCTACTACCGATGGGGTAGTGCGCTTACCTTCGCTGTTGGCAATAACTACAGGTTCGTTACCTTCCATTACAGCCACGCACGAGTTTGTTGTCCCTAAGTCGATTCCAATAATTTTAGACATATATAGTTGTTTTTTCGTTGATTGATTGTTTAATAACTACATCTGTTTATCAATGCGTATGCCAATTTTGCTTTGTCAGTTATTAGCAGGCTGAAAGGTAAAGGGTGAAAGGTAAAAGGTAATAAATCGTCAGAAAATGTTGATTTGGCGGTGACAGGTTGGCAGAAATGGCGGAACCTGAATAGCGGCTATTGATATTTGAAATAAATGATATTTCGTAGTTTGACGGTCAGGATGCGGTATTTCGGTATTCTTAAGGAGGGCGTTGCCGCTGATAGAAGCGGCCGGGCTGTACACTCATACTGCGCAGGCATTAGGCGCGAGGCCGGTATACGTTTCCATCCCTAACGCAAATGTCATCCTGAGCTTGTCGAAGGGTGTCTGAACCACAGATTAAATTGATTTTTGGATTGCGCAGATTTTTAATAAATGCCCATTAGACAGTGACTTACGAAGTTTTCAAAACTTCGTAAGTCTGTTTATATAGATAACTTGTTATTACCGGATATACAACACAAACTATTTGTAATACCCCTTATTCCACTTTCTCCATCACAATTTTAACCCTCTGCCTGCCCATTTGCCCCACTAAAACTTTACTTCCCGCATCAGGCCCGTTGGCTACCTGTACAATAAGCGTATCATGTTCATTGGCCGGGTAATGCCAAACAACCGTCAGCTGTTTGCTCTTTTCGTTATATTGAAAATCGCCTATCAGCCTTCTCTGGTAATTATTGTATTCCATTACTAGGTCACCTTTGTCAATAAAAACTTTGGTCAGTACGCTATCACGTCCTGTGGTTATATCTTGCGCGGTATTATTTACGGTGAAATTTTTAACCATGTATTTCCCATATATCTCCGGGTAATATTGTGGAAATTTATTTATCGCCATCATTAGCAATGGAATGCCGATAACTGAAAAACGGAGTATATTTTTTAAAGGCGAATATTTAAACGTGAATACCGGCAGGTGGTTTTTTGCCCTGAAGAAAAACTCAACGAGCCTGTCGTAATCTAAAAGCAACAGGTAAATGGTTATTAGCGTAAGCAGGGTTACGTAAGCTTTCACTACCAACTCCAGATCATAAAAATAATCCAGCAGCAGGATGTTGAACAGTATTGGCAGCAGTATAATTGTACCGAGCAGCCGTGTACGCCTGAACAGCAATAATAAGGAACCGCCGATCTGCAGCCCTGCAATAATTACCGTAAATGCATAGTGCCAGCCAAAAAACGCCCACATCATATCCTCGCCACTTAAGCTGCTGAAGGGATTGTCGAGCACACCTAAAGGGATGACAAACTGCAGGTGAAATATCTTCTGAAAACCGAACATGCAAAGGTCAAGCGCTATAAAATAACGGGTAACGCCCTGCCAGAAAGCCAGCTTCGGCAAACTGTCAAAATCCGGGTCTTTAGCTTTCCTGTTCCAGATAAAAATATAAATTATTGTGCCGAGCAGGTAAATAACCGCTATGGCAATAAGGATAATGAATGGTACATAGTCGGAAAGAAACCGCTTACCGATCCGTAAAAAAACAACGGTGCCAATAATGCCAGCTATAATGCAGGCCAGCGCATTTTTTTTAAAAGATTGTTTTATTGCCATAATGCTATTTGTGATTGATTGGCACAATAGTAAGTTAAGCATACAGGCTGGTCGTTCGGGATTATCCAACCGAACGTATTGGCAGTGATTTATTGCAGGGATGGCGGCGTATGTTCTTCTTTTAGCTGCTGTATGAACTGCGTAGGCGAAAGAGCGGTTTCTTTTTTAAAGGAAATATTGAAGGTAGTTTTTGAGTTAAAGCCCGAACTGTAGGCGATACCCAGTAGGTTTAAATGTTTATGACTGTCGGACTGCATCAGTTGTTTGGCTTCCGATACGCGATAGGCATTCACAAACTGAAAGAAGTTTTTGTTAAATCCTTTGTTCAGCAAGTACGACAGGTCATGTGAGGAAACCCCCATTCTTTTTGCCAGTTGAGGTAAGTTCAGCTCGTTGTCCAGGTATATCTTTTCATTCTCCATCAGGAAAATTAACCGGGCTTTAAGGGTGATGAGTTGGTCATCAGTCAGGCGTTGTTTTACCTCCCTGGCTTCTTCTTCTGTGTTGTTTATGATCAAACTGATATCGTTCAGTTCTGCTTCTTCAAAAGGATATATCTCTTTTTGGGCTAACAAAAAATAGCTGATTAACAATACACCGGTAGCATAGCCAAGTGGCGCAAACGCAGATAGAACGCTTATTCTGAAAAACAATTCATTCAGCCACAATATTATCATTCCAACTATGCCCAGCAACAAATATTTTAGCCAGCTTAAATCAATGGGCTTTATGGTGGAATTGATGAGGCGTATATTTTTTTGGTGCTGCCGCAGCCGGTAAAACGACAATAGCCAATATACCACCAATTGTATTTTTACCGAGAAGAAAGCTAACTGTGAAAGAACGGCACTAACAATCCCCGGCAAATTACCGGACAGAATGTTAATACGTTCGCCAAACAATCCCGGTACTATAAATAACAGGAATACAGCGAAGGGAATGAAATGAAAATAATCCCTTTTTTTGAAAGCTTTATCAGGCGATGTGAAATACACAACGCTCAGATACAATGCAGGCGCCATGGCAAAGCGTGAAAGTTCATTAAAAGCGAGTAACTTGGTATAATTTTCCGGCTTGCCAAATTGATAGATAATAGCATTCAGCAGCATGCAGCCAAGCGAGAACAGGAATACGCCGAACCACTTGTTGGCCACAATATTTACTTTTACCGGGTTAAAAAACGCAATAAATGCCAGCAGGAAAAACCCGGCACAAGTAAAGCTATAACAAATTAGGGGCTGCATGTTAATTGTTTCTTTTAAATTTATAGATGGTCGAACAAAATCCCAGGGAAATCACTTTCAATACGAGTTGTTTTAAAAATCCCCTCTCGAGAGGGGGTGTGTAAGCCTTGCGCGATGGCAGGGGTGTGTTTATGTACCATGCAACCCTACCGCTTTGTTATAACACACCCCTGCGGCCGTACATTTCCCAACGCGCCCCCTCTCGAGAGGGGAACTAAAACCAGCTACAGTTACAGCAAATTTTTAAAAGCGATTGAAAAAAAATCCCAATTACAATATATATTAATTTAACAGTTTCACTCAACTGCAAACTTAACTATCCTACTATTCTTACTGCCCGAAAAAGGCTGCGTAATTAATGAAAACACCAGGTCGTAGCGGCCTTTTTGTATGGGGGCGGTAACCATAAAATTGTAATGAGTGCTTTGCCCCGGCTTTAGCGTAATGTTATTAAAAGTTGAATCGGCTTGCTGTACCTGCACGTTGCCTTTTTCGTCAAAAAAGCAGGCGTTTAATTTCACCGGGTGCAGCCAGCCTTTGTTGCTGAAACTGATGGTATGCGGGTAGGGGTTAGTGATTTTCAGGTCGAAGGTCTTTTTTTGCCCCACAAGCAGGCTCATTTTGTATTCGCCGTTATCTATAATTACTTTTTGATAGGTACGCGCGTCGTCAACCCAGCCGCCGTACCATTTGCCTGCGTAAATATCGATAGAATCGGTGGTGATGCCCGGATATTTATAGGTAATTAAAAAATACACCCTTTTGTGCTGTATGCTATCCTCAATCGGCCAGATGTCGAACTGTGTGCTGCGGTAATATTTCGAATCGTAGGCAAATCCTTTGGTGGTGTTGTTATAATAATCGTACTTGGATGGGTTCTGGAAGCCTTCATCGAACACTACATAATGATCGCCTGCTTTTTGCTTTACCACATGCGCCCATTCCTTAAACCCAAACTGGCTTTTTAGCCGACCTATTGGGATGCCCGCAACCAAAACCAAGCGTATAATAACGAGCACGGCGATGTTCAGATAAGCCAGCGTATAAAACCATTTCGGCACGTTGGGTTTTTGGGCGAAGCTGATAAGGATCAGCAAAATAAGCGGCGCAAAAGCAATATAAGTCCATTGGGGCTGCACCTCGCCCCGGAATGAGGAGATGAGGAAAAATATGGGCGTACCGATGCTGTTTACCATCAGGCAGCGGGTAAAGGCATCGGTTATTTTGGCACTGAAGCCCCGGTAAAACAAATACCAGCCAACCAGCGGGCCGGCCATGAGTAACTGACCTAATGGATATAGGTAAGTAAACTCAGGGTGATACCTGTCGGCCGAGCGCTCCGACAAATGGTAATTAAGCGAAGGCCAATTGTGGTGAGCCTGCCAGATGATATGCGGCGTAAATAATACTGTAGCAGTTACTACAGTAAGCCAAAACGAGCCGCGTTTGAGCAGTTTAAGATTTGAAATAACGGTGAAACCGATCAGCAATACAGCGTGATATTTGCTGTAAAGCAGGCAGGCGATAACCAAGCCAAGTATCAGCGCAAGAGCCCAACTGTCTTTCTCAAGATATTTACGGTAGAAATAGTAGAAAATAGTGGCGAAGAAGAACAGCGGTGCATCCGGTGTGGTGGTAAAGCCGTACATGTGGCACATAAACATGCAGGCGATAACGATGGCGAACAATTTCGCGCTTGCGCCATAGCTTTTTAGTATCAGCCACAGGATGTAAAATGATGCCGTGCTGGCTACAATCGTAAGAATACGCAGACCCAGCTCATTGTGCATAATGCTGTCGCCAAAGCGGATGAACAGCGCCACCATGGGCGGATGGTCGAAATAGCCCCAATCTAAAAAGCGGGAATATAGCCAGTAATAGGCTTCGTCGGCATGAAGCTCGAGGGTTGCGGCCTGGAGAATGTTGAGCGCCGTCCACGCCAGTAAAAAATACCAGATGATCTTTTTCGACTGGGCAGAATTATTTACAGCTTGATCCGGCATTTATCACTTTTAGCGTTGTAAAGTTAATATAAAAGCCATCATGCCCAAAAAGAGGAATGTTTAATCGACGTTTTAAATTAATTCACCAATTTAGCCGCAAAATTTACAAAATGAGCAGAGCCATCGAGATCATCAAAAAACCACGGAACCTGGTACTGGAAACGATCATTAACTTATCTATCGATCAGCTAAATACTATACCAACAGGCTTTAACAATAACATCATCTGGAATTTAGGCCACATGATTGCCTCGCAGCAGGGGCTTTGCTACAAGCGGGCAGGATTGGAGACGGTAGTAACTGAAGATTTTTTCAACACCTATAAATCCGGCTCAAAACCCGAAAGGCTTATTACTGCGGATGAATATGACGAGATAAAGCAATTGTTCTTCTCAACCCCCGACCAGTTACAGGCTGATTACGATGCAAGGAAATTTACTAACTATAGTTCAGTAGTAACGCGCTATGATGTGGAGATCGGCAATATTGACGAAGCGATAGCATTCCTCCCATTTCATGACGGGTTGCATATTGGGTATGTTATGTCGTTAAGGAAGCTGGTATGAATTGGGTGATTAGGAGCAATAAAAGAATGCCCTACCATACCTATTTGGACTTAATAGTTGAACCTATTAAGGATGAAATAGATAATTACAATTGGATAGTATCCGATGTTGAATATCATTCAACGATTACCGATCTGCCAATTGATATGCACAAAGACTATTCAATATTATCTCCATCAGAATTTAGGATATTGTTAAATAGTCACGTTCAATTATGGTGGTGTGTGGTCTTAGCTGTTTCCACCTCTGCGGAAATAAAACTTGACGAAAATAATTTGCCTTACGCGGAAGGTAATGATCTGATTTGGGAAAATGGAAGTCTTCAACATCAAAACGCAGAAATAGAAATAGACTGCTTTGATAGCGGATATACCATAATTAAATTCACAGATAAAAATCTTTCTGAAAAATTTAAAGATTTTTTTGGTGGTGATGCTATACCCTTAGATGATTTTAATAAAAGGAAGTGAAAGCCTTTTAGTGAAGAGTCCTCATAAAACAGCAAAGGCCGGTGTCCCCACCGGCCTTAATAAATCACGAATGCCCCTGGATATTATGCGGCTCGTAAGGCTCCTCCAATTTACCTATTTCCTCAGTTGTCAGCTTTAAATCCAAAGCAGCAACCGCATCCTCTAAATGCCCCTGCTTACTAGCGCCGATAATAGGCGACGTGATGGCCGGTTTATCCAGCATCCAGGCCATAGCGACTGTTGCGTTTGAGACGCCCCGATATTCGGCAATTTCAGTAACGCGTTTTACAATTTCCATATCAGAGCCTGCGGTATACAACGATTTGCCAAAAGCATCTGTTTGTGCGCGTTTGGTATCGTTACGTTCTTCGGGTTTGCGGGTGAGCACACCCCTTGCCAACGGCGACCATGGAATAACAGCTATCTTCTGATCCACGCAAAGCGGCAGCATTTCGCGTTCCTCTTCTCGGTAAATCAAGTTATAATGCGGTTGCATGGAAACAAAACGTGTCCAGCCGTGCAAATCGGAAGTATAAAGCGCTTTGGCGAACTGCCAGCTGTACATGGATGAAGCGCCGATATATCTTGCCTTGCCGGCTTTTACCACATCATGCAGCGCTTCCAGGGTTTCTTCAATTGGCGTATCATAATCCCAGCGGTGTATCTGGTACAGGTCGACATAATCCACTCCTAAACGTTTCAGGCTGGCATCGATGGCGCTCATGATATGCTTGCGCGAGAGGCCTTTCTGGTTCGGCGTTGGCCCCATCGGGTTGAAAACTTTGGTGGCCAGCACATATTCATCGCGTTTAGCGAAATCTTTCAGCGCGCGGCCAACTACTTCCTCGCTGGCGCCATTGGTGTAAACATCGGCTGTGTCAAAAAAATTAAAACCAAGTTCCAGAGCTTTTTTAATAAATGGGCGACTTTGTTCCTCGTTCAGGGCCCATTGCCAGCGGTCGGTTGGTGTGCCGTAGGTCATGGTGCCGAGGCATAAGCGGGAAACGGTCATGCCCGTATTGCCAAATCTTGTAAATTCCATAATATAGATGTGTATGTTATGCAAGTTACAAATGGTGTATGAAGAAGTTTCATTTCCCCGGTTGAAATGACAAAGACATGAGTAAAAAATATGTGACGTGCTTCTGGTGGTGCCGGGACAAGTACATAAGTGCCTTCAAAAGGCATAAATAGCAGCCAATAACACTTCTGATGCGCCTTTAACTTTTGCTTGCCCACTATTAAGAAATATGCCGTCCGAAGCCATATCGTGCCTGATCTCTGGGATGATCACCAGCGGGCCGGTTTTTATATTTGCCGAAAATGTAACCTCTTTTACATTATTGCCGGGCAAAGGACCGGCCAAAGTGAGTATGCCATCCTTTGCTTCATAATATTCGCCGCGTACGCCGAAAGTTAAAAATTTAACCACCTGGTATTGGCCATAAAGCGCTATTCCGTCATAACCGCCAACGCCGAGGTAAACAGTAGATTTAAAGTTAGTTGCGTTCAGCCCGAATTTTAGTTCATTGGTTACTTGATAAGTCGAACTTATATCGAACGTTGTGCCCGATTGATAGCCCATCGCAAAATTCAGGTAAATGTTAAACCCATTTACAGGCGTAAGCGCCAGTTGTGTGCCAAAAGTTGAGACATCCCGCGTAGCGCTGAAATTATTGTAGCGGTCGTCAAAAATACCGGCCAGCAGGCTCACCTCGTCCGAAAAAGTATAAGTTGCCCTGAAACCGGCGTTTTGGAAAGGGCCGTTTGTATTGAGGTATGATGTTGAGTAATTGAAATTCCCTACCGGCGACACCATTTCGTAACCGATAAAGGTCGACATATAACCAGCCGCAACATTCAGTTTATCGGTCATGTCATAACTCACGTATAGGTTTTGCACATCATAATAGTGAGGCTTGTCCTCATTGTATATTACCGCCGGGATAGATTCGTCATTGCGCGGCCCGAAGGCTATTTCGCCTACAAAAGCTGCCTTACCGGTTTTCTTTTTCATCACCAGGTCGAGCATACCGATGGATACCGAGTTGGATTCATTGGCAAATACCGTTGGTATATTGGCTGTTTTGCCACCTGCAAAATCGTATTTATAATAAACATCTGCCGAACCGGAAATTTCAAATGGAGCGTTTGCGGTAGTTTTGATAGTATCCTGCGCTTGGCTGATAAAGGCAGAAACCACTAACATGGCTGACAGGCAGAGTTTTATCAGTAAGCGGAATAGTTTATTTTGCATAGATTAAACAATGTAACCGACAGGGGAAGAGGTTGCAGTTACAGGCCGATAAGATAGAAAAAGAGGGGGTGAAAAGCGATTATGCTTATGAGAAGTTACGCAATCGTTAAAGCTGATTGCTCAGTTTATTATCAAAAATTAAAGTTTGTACCTTGCCCATTAAGCTGTCGAGAAATGTCGCCAATCTCTAACAAAACAATGTAATAGTCTATTGTACGACTAATTTCATATCCAGAAGAATCATAATTTATTTTGTTCTTTTTATTTACTCCATATTTTGCATATTCTTCACCTTTTGTATAAACCTCATAACTATAACTATATAAGGCATCTAATGGGTTAGGTTCAGTAGTGGTTGTGTGCTTGAAACCTAACTTTAGCCTTTTTCTTCCAAGATTTTCAATTAAATGCGTTGCAAAAGATTCATTATAAGTTTTTCCAACCAACATAATTCGTTCAGGTTTTCTTTTAGCGTTCAAAAATGTGTCAATCTCGAAATCTATTGAACCTTCGGCATTAGTAACCGTTACCGTCTTTTGATTTTTGTATTTTTCAAACTGAACATCAATTTCTTTGGAATGCGATTGTGCAATAGTAAATTTAGATGCCAATATAAGCATTAAGATAAGGTATAGATTTTTCATATTTAAAAGAAAAGGTGGTTAATTCAGGTTGATAAATATACTCTAATTCAAACTACTCTCTAATTTTTAATTGATATTCAGGCCCTCCGATTTCAAAATTCACTTTGCCAAAATATTTATCAAGATCAATAGGCCCTTTCTTACCCTGGAGTTTTATCAACTTCTCAAGAGCAACTTTGCTAGTCGTTTTGTTCATTTCTATTCCCTTTGCCACACACAAATTTAATAATGCAGAATATCAAAACAAAAAACCCGACAAAGTCGGGCTATATATCTTAAAGTCTCTCCGCCAATTGGCAGAGGAGATTATTCGCTGTTGTTTTATTTTTTTAGGTGCTCACGAGGGCTGCGCCGTTTAGAGGGGGCTTGGTTACACCCCCAACAACAACCTCGTCGGATCTTCCAATAATTGTTTAACCCTCACCAAAAAGCTAACCGATTCGCGGCCGTCGATAATACGGTGGTCGTATGATAACGCCACATACATCATCGGCTTGATGACTACCTGCCCGTTTACGGCAACCGGGCGCTCGATAATATTGTGCATGCCCAATATGGCCGATTGCGGTGAATTGATGATCGGGGTCGACAGCATGGAACCGAACACACCGCCATTGGTGATGGTGAAGGTACCGCCGGTCATTTCTTCCAGGCTTAGCTTGCCTTCGCGCGCTTTAACGGCCAGTGCAGCAATGGCTTTTTCAATTTCAGCCAAACTCAGGGTTTCCGCATTGCGTACAACCGGCACTACCAATCCTTTCGGGGCAGATACGGCGATGGATATATCGGCATAATTGCTGTAAACCACTTCTTCGCCTTCAATGCGCGCGCCGACGGCAGGCCATTCCTTTAAGGCTTCGGTTACCGCCTTGGTAAAGAACGACATAAAGCCGAGGCCAACACCGTATTTTTCTTTGAATTTATCTTTGTATTTGCTGCGCAGCTCCATAATGGGCGACATATCCACTTCATTAAAAGTGGTAAGCATAGCCGTCTCATTTTTTACCGCAACCAGGCGTTTAGCCACCGTTTTACGGAGAGACGACATTTTTTCGCGTTTTTCGCTCCGCTCGCCGAGAATTACCGGAGCGGCAGTTGCAGGAGCAGTTGGTGCCGGAGCCGGTTTACTTTCGGTCTTTCCAACTTCCGGATTTGCGGGCTTTTCTGCTTTCACAGCATCTTCCTTGGTTATTCTTCCACCAACGCCGTTTCCATTTACTTGTGCCGGGTCTATGCCTTTTTCGGCCAATATTTTGGCAGCAGCCGGCGATGGTGTGCCTGAGGCATAGCTTGCTGCTTTGGGCGCATCAGCTACGGCCAGTTCTTCTTTTTGTTGCGCTTCAACTTTGGTTGGCTCGGCAGTTTTTGCCGGGGCGGCTGCAACTGCTGCACCACCTTCTTCAATGGTGCAAACCAAAGCGCCGATTGGCAACGTGTCGCCTTCTTTGGCTATTGTTTTTAAAGTCCCGGCCTGGGTAGCGGTAAGCTCAAATGTGGCCTTGTCTGACTCCAGTTCGGCAATTACTTCATCCATTTGTACTGCATCGCCGTCTTTTTTTATCCACGATGACAGGGTTACTTCGGTAATTGATTCGCCTACCGGCGGAACTTTGATCTCTAAACTCATTGTAGTCTGTGATTTGTGGTTAGTGATTTGTGATTAGTGATTTCTGTGTAGTGATGGTGATTAGTCATCCTCAACCAATCACTATTCACCGATCACCGGTCACTAATCAGCACTCACGATAGCCATTTTCTGTGTTGTTTTATTTATTTTTTCCTTCAACTCTGATCCAACCGGCGATTCGAATGCTTTCGCAATGATATATAATTGCTGAGCGGCATGCTGTTTGGCAAAGCCGGTAGCGGTACTACTGCCCTCAATGCGCGATACTACGTCCAATTGCAGTATATCGCCTTTGCGGAACTTGCGGCACATATAAGGCCATGCGCCCATGTTCTCTGGCTCTTCCTGTACCCATAAAAACTCGGTAGCCTTGGCATATTTGGTCTTAATCTTAGCCATTTGCTGTACCGGGGTAGGGTAAAGCTGTTCAATACGCACAATGGCAACATCTTTACGCTGGTCTGCCTGTTGTTTATCCAGCAAGTCGTAATATATTTTGCCTGAGCAGAACAGTACGCGTTTTACTTTTTTAGCATCAGCATAAGTGTCTTCTATCACTTCCTGGAACTTACCTTCGGTAAATTCTTCCAGTTTCGATACGCATTTAGGGCTGCGGAGCAGGCTCTTAGGCGTGAAGATAACTAACGGCTTGCGGAAATCGCGGTAGAGCTGCCTGCGCAGGATATGGAATAAGTTGGCCGGGGTAGTACAATTGGCAACCTGTATGTTGTTATCGGCACAAAGCTCCAAAAAGCGTTCGATACGTGCGGATGAGTGCTCGGGGCCTGCGCCTTCGTAACCGTGTGGTAGCAGCATTACCAAACCATTGCCGCGCTGCCATTTGGTTTCGGCACTGGCTATGTACTGGTCAATGATGATCTGCGCGCCATTGACAAAATCGCCAAACTGTGCTTCCCATATCGTGAGCGATTGGGGGTTTGCCAAAGCGTAGCCATATTCAAAGCCCAAAACGCCGTATTCCGACAATAACGAATTATAGATGCTGAATTTAGCTTCAGCCCCTATATTATCCAGTGGAACATATTCCTGTTCCGAATCTTCCAATGTTAAAACTGCGTGGCGGTGTGAGAAAGTACCGCGTTTAACGTCCTCACCGCTAAGCCTAACGGAGTAGCCGTCTTTAAGCAATGTACCATACGCCAATAGTTCGCCCATCGCCCAATCGAACACATGGGTAGTATTTACCATGGTGTTACGGTCCTGGAACAGTTTTTCTATCTTTTTAAAGAATTTTTTATCCTTTGGCAATACGGTTATGGCTTCGCCTATCTGCAACAGTTCCTCTTTGGGAACAGCTGTATCAGTCTTGGCTATCGTTTCCTTTTCAGTCGCTATATGCAGGCCTTCCCAGGCACCATTGAACATTTGTATCTGGTCGGTAAAGCGTTCTTCCGATTTGGCTTCATCCAATTGTTGTTGCAGCATGTCGCGGAACTCTTTTTCCGTTGCTTTAGCTGTTGCATCGTCAATACTGCCTTCGGCTAACAATTTATCTAAATAAACCTTGCGCGGGTTGTCATGTGCCTCAATGGCTTTGTACAATACCGGCTGTGTGAATTTAGGCTCATCGGCTTCGTTATGGCCGTAACGGCGGTAACACAGAATGTCGATAAAAACATCTGCATGAAATTCCTGGCGGTATTGCATTGCCATATCCACCACATAGGCCAACGCTTCCACATCATCGCCATTTACGTGGAAAACCGGTGCAAGCACAGTTTTGGCCACGTCGGTACAATAAGTGCTCGAGCGGGCATCGATATAGTTGGTAGTAAAGCCTATCTGGTTATTGATCACCAGGTGGATGGTGCCGCCGGTGCTATAACCTTCCAGCTTTTCCATTTGCAGTACTTCGTAAACAATGCCCTGGCCGGCTACCGAAGCATCGCCATGTATCAGTATCGGGGCGATTTTTTTATGATCGCCGCCGTATTTAAAATCAATTTTTGAGCGGGTAAGGCCTTCAACCACAGGGTCGACAGCCTCCAAATGCGATGGGTTAGGGCAAAGGCTTAAGTGCACGCTTTTGCCATCATCGCTGGTTACATCCGTCGAATAACCTAAGTGGTATTTCACATCGCCGCTGTATGGCGAATCTTCGTCATAGTTTTTGCCTTCAAACTCAAAGAAAATCTCTTTGTAGGTTTTCTTCATGATGTTGGCCAGCACATTCAACCTGCCGCGATGCGCCATACCGATGATGAATTCCTGTATGCCCAGCGATGAACCTTTTTGTATCACAAAATCCATCGACGGGATGATGGCTTCAGCGCCTTCAAGTGAAAAACGTTTCTGCCCCAAAAACTTGGTGCCTAAAAAGTTCTCAAAAAGCACTGCTTCGCTCAGCCTTTTAAACATGTTACGTTTTTGCTCAACCGTGAACGACGGTGTGTTGCGGTTGGCTTCCATGCGGCTTTCAAACCACTTCAGCTTAATGGGGTTGCGCAGGTAACGGTACTCTGCGCCGATGGTGCGGCAATAAGTATCTTCCAGCGCCTGGCGGATATCGTGCAGTGTGGCCGGGCCAAGGCCTATTTCCACACCGGCATTAAATACCGTGTCGAGGTCGGCATCACTCAAACCGAAAGTTTCAAGTTCTTTACCGGGATAATAATGCCTGCGCTCGCGCACAGGGTTAGTATCAGCAAACAGGTGCCCGCGCGTACGGTACCCGTTTATCATATTCAGTACATTAATTTCCTTTAAAAAATGATCCGGCGTGTCATTACTTACGGTAACGGCTTCAGCACCACGACCAAAGTCAAACCCTTCAAAAAACTTTTGCCATCCGAAATCGACCGAAGCGGGGTCTTGTTTATAATTTTCGTAGAGGGAATCAATATAAGCGGCGTTTCCGCTATTTACGTAATTTAGGCGATCCATGAATAACCAATCTTTGTCGTTGCAAAAGTAAGCATAACCACTTACATACATTGAAATTTATTTGTAAAAACATTTTACAATTGACTACAACGATGGATTTTGGTTTAAGGGAGGGGGAAAATAGGGGAGATATAGAACCATTTGGGCGTTGCCTGTCCGTAGGACTCCTACGGAGCGGCCCGGGTGTTACGCTCATACTGCACAGGCATTAAGCGCGGGCCGGTATCCGCTTCACCCCCTAACGCGGAACGCGACCCGTAGACTCACCCCGACTACTCCGCCTATCGGCGGATTGTCGGCCCTCTCTCCGGCAAGCCGGGAAAGAGGGCAAACCGCATTATTTTTTTTTAATAGTATTAAATTAAAAAATACGAAATTGCAGTTACCCTCTTTCCGCGCAGCGAAGAGAGGGTGGTAGAGCGCAGCAACGACCGGGTGAGTCTACCGGGTCGCGTTCAAAAGAGCGTTATGTCAATGCATCACCTTATGCAGAAACTCCTTCACACGCGAAAACCCCTCCAGCGCTACTGCCAGCAGGCCGATGATCAACGTATATTGCTCAAAAGGGTTCATAAAAATCAGTTTATAAAGATATAGACGCTGCAACCTGTATAAAGTTACAGTGGTATTTTCGTTATTACACAGCGCTGACGTGCAGTTGCATATCATCGTCCGGTTCAGGAAGCCAGGTAGCTATAAAATCGCTTTTAGTCTCCAGCCCGGCAGATTTAACAGTGTTAATATACCGGCTGTCGTTATTAATACCGGCTATAAACGCCCAGTTGCCCCAGTTGCTGGCCGGCGAGTAATCGATCAGCTTTTCTTCGAAATAGGCTGCGCCTTTGGTCCAGTCAACCTTTAACGTATTCACCAAAAAGCTGGCTACAACCTGGCGGTTATGGTTGCTGATATAGCCGGTGGCATTCAACTCGTGCATAATAGCATCCACCAGCGGTACGCCGGTAGTACCCGGTTTCCATTGCCTGAACAGTTCGTCCTGGTTGGCGGCCAGCGTGTCTGCATCAACGTTTTCTTTGGCGGCGATGAACTTTTGCCCATGTTTTTTAAACATAAAACGGAAATAATCGCGCCACAGTAATTCCAGTATCATGGGGTTGTTGCCATGGCTGTTGCCTTCGTGTTTTAACACCTCCCAATATACTTGTCGCATAGAAATACAGCCCAGCGCTATCCATGGAGAAAGGTTGGAAGTTACCGGAACACTATGGCGACCGTTTTTTTGTCCGCTGGTTTGCCGGATGTTATCAAAATATTCCTGTAAATGCTTTAATGCTTCGGTTTCGCCGCCTTTAAACACAAGGGTTGCGCGCGGGTCGTCAACCGGTTCGTCCAATCCTAATTGCTGTAGCGTTGGCAGTTCGCCGGCATCGGTAATTTCAGGTATGCTGATGTTTTCAGGCGTATCAACACAGGGGCGCACATTGCTGTCGCGCTCTATTTTCTTTTTAAATACGGCAAAACTATCGGGTATATCTTTGATGGGGAATGGCAGGTCTTCCTTATGATATAAAGTATGGCCAATAAAGTGCTTCAAATTCAGCCTGATCTTCCATAAAGCGGCCTCAACAGCCTCTGATATATCAGTTTCTTCATAAGCCACTTCGCGATGATGGTAAACCTCGCTTACCTGGTATCCGGTGGCGAGTTGAGGTAGTACCTCGGCCGGATTGCCATAGCGGATGATGAGTTCCGCGCCCCGTTCGCGCAGGTTTTGGCGCAGGTTGGCAACAGATTCAATTAAAAATCTTGCCCGTAGATTGCCTGTTTTTGGCTCACCTGTGGCCGTTTTCGTAAAATAATATGGGTCGAAACAATAAACGGGCAGCACATGGTCGGCTTTGCGGATGGCTTCTAACAGAATTTCGTTATCATGTACCCGCAAGTCGTTCCTAAACCAAACCAATATAGTTTTGCCGCTCATCTATCCAGTTAATACTGCCAAAAAGGCAATCTACAAAAGTTGCAATTTTTTAACTATTTACCAATGGGGTAATTTTATTTGACATCGGGGAAACATTTGGGGTGAAATAGCAGGCGTGATTGAACGCGACCCGGTAGACTCACCTCCGTAGGAGTCCTTCGGACCCGACGACGCTGCGCTCGTCGACCCTCTCTCCGGCAAGCCGGGATAGAGGGTGGCTGCATTTAGTTGTTCATTTGAAAGCGACCCGTTAACTCACCCCGACTACGCTGCGCTGGTCGACCCTCTCTCTTTCGCTGCGCGAGATAGAGGGTGAGCTGCAAATTGGGCTTGAAGTGGCCTTGTGATGGCCCTGTGCGATGCCTTTCTCTTTTAAGAGAAAGGAGAAGGATAGAGTCAGCTATGCGCCATGCAAGCTTTATTATCTCCGCGACCCGGTAGACTCACCCAGTCTTTGCTTCGCTCGACTACACTCTCTCCGGCAAGCCGGGAAAGAGGGTAAGCTGCATTTACTTTTTTGCATATATTTATTTCGTGCCTTCAATAACTGAATTATGCCGCGAATTAAGACGCAGGGAAACGCCTGCTGAAAAAATCCTTTGGGATTACCTAAGAAATAGACAAGTTGATGGTTATAAATTTTTGAGGCAATACCCAGTTTGTGTGATGAATATTTTGGGTAAAAAAATATTTTACATCCCGGATTTCTATTGTCATAAGGCAAAACTGGTTATTGAAGCCGACGGCCCTATTCATTTACTTAAAAAAGACTACAATAAAAACCGTGACGAAGTATTGACGGCGCTAGAGCTGACAATACTACGATTTGATAATGAACAAATTTTGAATGATACACAGGCTGTTCTAAATACAATAGCAAAGCACTTATAAACAAAGCAGTGAAGTTCACCCTCTTTCCGCGCAGCGAGAGAGAAAGGGTCGGCCATCCGCCGATAGGCGGAGTCGCCGGGTCCGAAGGACTCCTACGGAGGTGAGTTCACCGGGGTCGCGTTCTAACAAACAAAACAATACCTCACCCGCTTCCACGTTTTAATTTAAACAACTATGACATTCCCCATGTTAATATTTACATACCTTTATAAAGTATAATTCAAAACACTATGGCAACCATTGAAAGCATCAAAAAAGCATATATCGATTATGTGCTGACAGAAGGCCACCAGCCAAAATCAGTTTACATCTTCGCTAAAAAAAATAAAATGACCGAAGTGGAGTTTTACCAGTTCTTCGGTTCGTTCGACGCGATAGAGCAAAATATATGGACCGGTTTCGCGCAGGACACGCTCACCGAGATCAAAAATCAGGAAGTTTGGGCACAATACACCTCGCGCGAAAAAGCGCTGTCGTTCTTTTATGCTTTTTTTGAGTTGATAAAAGGCAGCCGTAGTTTCGCCGTGTACAGCGTTAACAAGCAGCCTAAAGGTTTTTCCACCCCAGCTGTTTTTGAGGGATTGAAAAATATCTTCGAAAACTTTGCGGAAACCATCATCAACGAAGGCCTTGAAAGCAGCGAATTATCTGACCGTAAATATTTCTCAAAGAAATATAAGGATGCACTGTGGGTGCAGTTTGTTTTTGTGCTCCATTTCTGGATAAACGACAGCTCGGCCGGCTTTGAAAAAACCGACGAAGCCATTGAAAAAGGCATCAACGTAACTTTCGACCTGTTCCAGCATTCACCGATAGATAATTTGCTGGAATACGGTAAATTTTTGGCGAAAAACGGCGGGATAAAAGAGAAAATGGGATTTTAAAGCCCCACCCAAACCCTCTCCGCCAATTGGCGGAAGGGCTTTAGGAAGAATAAATATTTTATAACAACTAAATAAAAAAGTCCTCCCTACCGGGGAGGATTTAGGAGGGGCTTTGAAAAACTTTACCGCAATTTTTGATATGGATGGTACGCTTGTCGACAATACCCCATACCACTACAAATCATGGCAGGCATTTTACAAAAAGCACAGCTTAGGCGATATCAGCATAGAAACTTACAAGACGAAAATCAGCGGTGTACCTATTATTGAAACCATGCGAAAACTTTACCCGAATGCGGATGAAGAAACGCTGAAACAATATCGCGAGGAAAAGGAAGTCGTCTACCGCGAACTTTACGCGCCGTTTTTAGCGCCGATAAACGGCCTTGAAAATTTCCTCACCGAATTAAAGGACGCAGGTATTAAAATGGCTATGGCTTCATCGGCAACAATGGTGGATATCAATTTCATCCTTAATAAAATCCCTATCCGGGATGATTTCGAAGCGATCATCGATGGCAGCAGGGTAAGCAAAGGCAAACCCAATCCGCAGATATTTTTAAAAGCTGCCGCCGATTTGAATGCCAAACCCGAAGATTGCGTGGTTTTTGAAGACTCATTGGCAGGTATACAGGCCGCCAACGCAGCTGGCATGAAAGTGGTAGCCATTACCACAGGCCACCCCGCAGCCGACCTGCACCCGGTTAATTTGGTGATAGATGATTATGCAGGGTTAACGGTACAGAAGCTGGCAGCGTTGTTTGAATAGTCCATGGACGATGGTCCATAGTCCATGGCAATAAGGTAAAATAAACTATCGACCATGGACTATGGTCAATGGACTTGAAAAAATGAAAGAGCAAAACAGCATACCCACCAGCAAAGTACAACGGTCGAGCCGGTTTGTGAAGACCGGGATTAAGGTTGGTGGTAACTATATTAAGCATTACTCCAAAAAACTGTTCAACCCCGACATGGACAGGACGGAACTCAACGAGGATAATGCTGCCGATATTTACGAATCGCTGAGCGAACTAAAAGGAAGCGCGTTGAAAGTTGCACAGATGCTCAGCATGGATAAAAACCTGCTGCCGCAGGCGTATGTCGATAAATTCTCGCAGTCGCAGTACAACGCGCCGCCGCTTTCGGGGCCGTTGATTGTACAGACCTTTAAAAAATATTTTGGCAAAACGCCGGATAAGATATACGACAAATTTAACCTCAGATCAACAAACGCCGCTTCAATAGGCCAGGTACACCAGGCCGAACTGAACGGTAAAAAACTGGCCGTGAAAATTCAATATCCGGGTGTTGGCGATTCCATCTCATCCGACCTGAAACTGGTAAAACCTTTCGCGTTCCGCTTACTAGGTATGAGTGAAAAGGAACTGGATGTGTACATGAAGGAGGTTGAGGAAAGATTATTGGAAGAAACGGACTACGAACTGGAAATACGCCGTTCTATCGAGTTTTCAAATGCCTGTTCGGTATTGAATAACGTGGTTTTCCCCAAATACTATCCTGAACTTTCCAGCAAACGTATTATCACAATGGACTGGCTCAATGGCCTTCATCTGCGCGAATTTTTAAATACCAATCCTTCGCAGGAACTGCGTAATAAAATAGGCCAGGCCTTATGGGATTTCTATAATTTTCAGCAGCACGAGCTAAGGGCGGTACATGCCGACCCACACCCCGGTAATTTCATGATAACGGCAGACGATAAACTCGGCATCATCGATTTCGGTTGTATAAAAGAGATGCCTGAAGATTTTTACACGCCGTTTTTCTCGCTTACCTCAACAAACCTGCTCGAAAACAAACAGGAAACCATAAAAGCATTCCGCCTGCTGGATATGATACATGCCGATGATACGCCGCAGCAGGTAGAATTTTATTATTGCATGTATAAGCAAATGATCAGCCTGTTTGCTATGCCTTATATAGATAATGAATTTGATTTTGGCGAGACTAAATTTTTTGATGAGTTGTATGGTTTTGGTGAGAAAATATCTAAAATGCCTGAGTTTAAGCAGGCGCGCGGCGTAAAGCACTTTATCTATGTAAACCGAACCAATTTCGGGTTGTACAACATCCTGCATGAGCTAAAGGCAAAGGTAAAAACGGATACCTACAAGCCGCATGTGGTGGAAAAGTTCGCGGTTGACAGTTTGCAGTAAGCCTATAGCAATCCGGTTGGACGAGTGTATAAATTTGAATTATAAAAAATGCCTGCTGACAGGATTTTGTCAGTGTAGACTTTATATTCAGCGTATACTTGTATTCGTAGCTACAATTCTACACTTTATCAATAAAATAGGGACTTTTTGATGGAATGTATCCTCGTGGAATAATCTAAAAATTCCATTTTTTTTGCGTTTTTTTACGGAAACTAATTATAAATATTGCCTGGCCAATATGAGGAAATTTTACGCGGCAATTTTCACCGTATTTACGTTGTCGTTTTTTGCCGTCGGCTCATCGGCCCAGCAGGCACTTGTTTCCGATACCGGCAAAAGGGCGTTGAATGACCTTTCTGTAAAAAAGAATACCTCTTTTAACTCGTCGCATCAAAAAGCGATATCCTTAGCGGCAAGTCATGGTTGGCCAATTCGCCGTCGGGTGAAAAATGTTGGCTTAATTTCCCTGCAAGGGTTGAATAGTTTAGGTTTCCCGGTATTTTTAGTTACGAATAATTTAACATCGGCACAAACCACCAACACTACAGCGGTACAGCCTGGTGGCGAGTTGGGTTTAGGCTTATCGGGTTCGAGCCCGTTTCTGGATAATAAATTGGCTATTTGGGATGCCGGCGATGTTTACACCCAGCACCAGGAATTTGTTGGCAAAACCATTACGCTTAAGGATGATACCACTGTAATGGATCATTCAACCCACGTGGCTGGCACAATGATAGCCAAAGGCATTTATTTACAGGCGCAGGGAATGGCCTTTAATGCAGCTACCCTCATTTCGTATGATTTTGACAATGATGTGGGCAAGATGAGTGCGGCGGCGGCGGGTTTGCTGCTCTCCAATCACTCTTATGGCGATGAAGCCGGATGGGATATTGATAATAACACATGGACATGGTACGGACTGCCCGGCGATACGGTTGATTATTCATTCGGTTTTTATGGTGAACGTACGCAATCCTGGGACGAGATAGCCGAAAAAGCGCCATATTATCTTATTGTAGAGTCGGCTGGTAATGCCCGCGCCTACCCCGGGCCGGCAGTAGGCGCAGATTATTATGGCTACAAAAGCCAAACCGATCCTACTACAGTCGACAAAGGCCCGCGGCCTGCCAATATCAGCAGCAATGGCGGCTATGAAACCATCCCTACAACAGGGAATGCAAAAAACATACTTACCGTAGGTGCGGTTGGTGCTATAACAAACGGACCTTCGCAAAGCAGTGATGTACAGATCGCCTCCTTTAGCAGCATAGGTCCAACAAACGACGGCCGCGTTAAACCCGATATTGTTGGGATGGGTGTTAGTGTGGTATCAACAGTCGCTGAAGGGCCGCAATCTTATCTTACCGAATCGGGTACATCCATGTCGGCACCGAATGTTACCGGCTCATTATATTTATTGCAGGAGTATTACGCGCAGCAAAACGGCGGCGGCTTTATGCGGGCTGCAACCTTAAAAGGCCTGGCCTGTGCCACCGCATTTGATGGCGGCAACCCCGGCCCCGATTATATTTACGGATGGGGATTACTCAATATGAAAAAAGCAGCGCAAACCATTACGGGTAATGGCACAACGAGCCTGCTGAAAGAAGCCACCCTGCAGCAATCTCAAACCGAAACTTTTACAGTAGTTGCTTCCGGCACTGAACCGCTGATGGCAACCATCTCGTGGACAGACCCCGCAGCACCGGCAACTGCCGACGGTACTATAAACGACCCAACAATCAAGTTGGTAAACGACCTTGATATACGCGTAAGCGATGGCCAAACTACCTTTATGCCCTGGGTGCTCGATCCATCGCATCCTTCCGCCCCGGCCACAACCGGCGATAACATACGGGATAATATCGAACAGGTTTATATCGCTTCGCCGCAGGCGGGCAAAACTTACACAATTACTGTATCCAACAAAGGCAATCTTAAAGTGGGTATGCAGGAATATGCGCTTATTGTTACCGGCATAAACGCGGTACTTAAAACACCTGTAAATACCAGCAATGACATTAACCTGGCAATTTACCCGGTACCTGCAAGCAATATTCTGAATGTTGCCTTCAGCATCAATACAAGTAAATACATGGACTTGTCGCTGATCAATATGGCTGGCGAAACGGTCTATGCAGATAAGCAGGATATTACTGCCGGCAATTTTGATGTACAGGTTAATGTAGCCAATTTACCAACAGGCGCTTATGTAGTTAAAGTGCTGTTGGATGGCAAGCTGTATAGCCGGAAGGTGATAGTGGTGAAATAAGCCTCACCCCAGCCCTCTCCAAGGAGAGGGGGCTAATAACAATTTAAAGTCCTCTCCTTTGGAGAGGATTTAGGTGAGGCTTAAAAAGTATACTTCACACCAAACCCCGGCGCAATATCAAAAAACGGTCCGGTTGCCAGCTCAACACGCGGGTTGAGGTCGAGACTAAGCGCGATAGGCGATTTGGGAATCATGTATTCCAGCCCGATAACGCCATCGGCGCCTAATAACAGATGTCCGGTATCATAGTATTCATTATCGCCGCCCAAGCGGTCGTAATAACCTTTGCCTTCGCCGCCGATGTGTGCGCCAAAGCCGTAATAAAACTTTAATTCGGGCACGTTGAATGCTTCCTGGTTAAGCTCATAAAGCCCGGTAACCACTACGCCGTGATTGCGGAAACCCAATACGCCTTCGTAGGAAACATTGCTCGTGGGGAACCATTTTACCGAAACCCCGTCTTCATAAGCGCCAAACTTAATGCCTACTGCCGTATTATAGCTGTCGGCGCTTTGTACCTGCTGCGCCTGTGAGCGGCTTGCGATCATTAAAAAACAAATAAAAACGGTAAGGGATAATAGTACTTTTTTCATGCAGATAGTGTTTTGTTGTGTAGCTATTTTAAGCAATAAAACGGCCGAAATTAGTTTTTATGGCTTTTCGGGCGAAGAAATTCGTTTGCACGTTGTTGAATAAACTGGCTTTCAGTAAAAAACAATTCAGCCCTACGGTGTGTCATCCGTTAAATAATTATAATTTAGCAGTTTCACCGGGTAGACGTTTAAATATATTGATGGTTTAACCGGTCGTCAGTTTTTACCGCCAATTAATTATTAAAAATGAGTTACAGGATCGATATAAAAAAAGCGTGTTACCTGTTTGTTTTCCTTTTTGCCGCCTTTTTGCCATTAGGTTGCGTACAAGGCCAGTTAACCAACACCAGTGGTGGAGAATACCGCAATGGCATGGTGGTTTGCGCTTATCCTGATGCTTCACAGGCAGGCCTCACCGTACTCAAAAAAGGTGGTAACGCGGTAGATGCGGCGGTAGCCGTTCAGTTTGCACTGGCAGTGACAGTGCCGGAAGCCGGAAACATCGGCGGCGGCGGTTTTATGGTTTTTCGCGGAGCGGATGGCCAAACCAACACGCTCGATTTCAGGGAAAAAGCCCCGGCGGCGGCAACTACCAATATGTACCTTGATTCGGCCGGGAACGTGATACCCGACATGAGCTTATATACGCACAGCGCATCAGGCGTACCGGGATCGGTTGATGGAATGTTTACTGCGCATAAAAAATACGGCAAACTAAGCTGGGACGAATTGGTACAGCCTGCTATTGAGCTGGCTGAGAGCGGTTTTAAAGTAACTGCTAAGCTGGCTGCCGATCTTAACCGTAACCAGGGTAATTTTAAAAAATATAACCCCGGCAAAACATATCTCATAAAAGATACGCCCTGGAAAGAGGGCGATATTTTGGTACAGCCTGATTTAGGTAAAACACTGGAACTGATCCGTGATAAAGGCCGTGATGGGTTTTACGACGGACAGGTAGCAGATGAGATAGTGGCTGAAATGAAAAACGGCCAAGGCCTCATTACCAAAGCCGACCTTGCCAATTACCATGCCATATGGCGCAAGGCGCTAACAGGCAACTACAAAGGTTATAAGATCATCACCATGCCGCCGCCATCCAGCGGGGGTATAGCGCTGCTTCAGTTACTTAAATCGGTTGAGAAATACCCGCTGCACCGCTGGGGCTTTAACCAGGATTCTACCGTCCAATTGATGGTTGAGGCCGAGCGCAGGGTTTATGCCGACCGTTCGAAATACTTAGGCGACCCGGATTTTTTTAAAGTGCCGGTAGATAGCTTGCTTAACCCGGTTTACCTGGATTCGCGCATGAAAAGCTTTAACTGGGATGCTGCCACGCCAAGCACCAGCATACAGCCGGGTTCGTTTGTAGGCTATGAGAGCGACCAAACCACTCATTACAGCATCGTGGATAAGGACGGCAACGCAGTATCCATCACCACTACTTTAAATGATACTTTCGGTTCAAAAATATTTGTTGCGGGCGGCGGCTTTTTAATGAATAATGAGATGGATGATTTTAGCTCGAAACCGGGTGTGCCAAACATGTTCGGGCTTGTAGGCGGCAAAGCCAACAGCATACAGCCGGGCAAACGGATGCTCTCGTCCATGACGCCGACCATTGTTGAAAAAGACGGTAAGTTATTTATGGTTGTAGGTACGCCGGGCGGCGCTACCATCATCACTTCTGTATTTCAAACAATATTAAATGTGATAGAATTTGACCAGGATATGCAACAGGCGGTAAATTCGAAACGCTTTCATATGCAATGGCTGCCCGATGTAATTACGATGGAAAAAGGTGCGCTGGATAGCGCTACCCAGCAAAAACTGGAGAAAAAAGGCTATAAATTTGCGGTTAAAGGCGCTATAGGCCGGGTTGATGCAATTTTGAAAACAAAATGGGGTTATTATGATGGCGGCGCCGACCCAAGGGGTGATGATACGAAACTGGGGTGGTGAGATTCGGTTCATGGATCATAGTTGATGGTTCATGGCCATTTTAGTTGAACATAATATATACCTATTTGACATATAAACTGGTTTATGCGGTATTCATAGCGGTTACATAAACTATGAACCATGAACCATGAACTATAAGCCAGCATGCGCAACAATGTAAAACACCAGGAAACCATCGACTATTTTGTAAAGATAGTGTGGCAAACCATGGCTAACCGGTACAACCAGATCGTAACCGAATTTGGCATTACACAATCTATCGGTTACCTGCTGATAAATATTGATGAAAAAGAAGGTACAACGGTATCAAAGGCTGCCGGGTTGCTGGGATTGAAATCTACCAGTTTATCGCGGATGTTAACCCAGGTGGAGGGTATGGGCCTGATCTACCGCGAATCGAACCCGGGCGACAAGCGCTCGGTTAAAATTTACCTTACCGACCTGGGCAAAGAAAAGCGCCACTTGGCCAGGGTTGTGGTACGGCAATTCAATAATTACCTCAACGACCATATTAAAGAAAACGACAGA
>Ga0302309_10000160_pt1 | contig 92469 bp, 81 predicted proteins | sample III_Palsa_N1_1_FD_200453 | JGI IMG/M metagenome (GOLD analysis project Ga0302309, IMG submission 200453) | Peat permafrost microbial communities from Stordalen Mire near Abisko, Sweden - III_Palsa_N1_1 | ecosystem: Environmental > Terrestrial > Soil > Palsa > Peat permafrost | place: Sweden...
CAAAAGTGCTGGCGTTATCAAAGGTGAAGATAAAAAATGTACGTAACGGTGCTACCATGAGCTACCAGCTGGTTTCGGAAAGCGAAGCCGACATGAAGGCGGGCAAAATATCAGTCAACTCGCCCATAGCGAAGGGACTGTTAGGCAAAAAGGTTGGCGAAAAAACCGAGATCATGGTACCGGCAGGTAAAATGGAATTTGAGATACTGGAAATTAGTCGTTAGATATTATGTGAGTGGTTGATTGGGTTGATTAAGTGAGTAGTTGTCTTTAAACCCTAACCACTCACTCAATAAACATAATAAACCATTCACCAATTTAATCGTTAGTGAATAGTTGATTGGGTGAGTAGTTGACTAATCACTTACCCAATCATCATACAAAATAACCACTCACTTAATCAACTCAATCAACCACTCACCAAGCATGAGCACCATCTTTTCAAAAATAATAGCGGGCGACATACCGGCATATAAAGTTGCAGAAAGTATTGATTTTCTTGCTTTTTTAGATATCAACCCCCTTGCCGAAGGCCATGTGCTGGTAATACCCAAAAAAGAGATGGATTATTTGTTCGATATCGATGATGAAACCTACCTGGGGTTGCAGCTGTTTGCCAAAATAGTTGCAAAAGGGTTAAAGGCCGCTATACCATGCAAAAAGGTAGGTGTTGCCGTTATCGGGCTGGAAGTGCCGCATGCGCATATCCATCTTATCCCCATGAACCGGGTCGACGACCTTAACTTTGCCCGTCCCAAGTTATCATTCACTCCTGACGAACTGGAAGCTACTGCGGAGAAAATACGTGAGGCTTTAAGGGAGCATGAATAGCAGCCCCCTCTAAATCTCCCCCGGTAGGGGAGACTTAAGATGATAAAAGATTTTCCTGAGATTGCTTATTCCTCAACCATCTCACTATTCGGACTGGCTTCTTCAGGCACTTCACGCTTGAAATAGTGTTTTTGTTTTACGAGGATAAGGATAACGCCTACAGATATGGCCGAATCGGCCAGGTTAAATACCGGGCGGAAGAAAACGAAATCCTGCCCGCCCCATATGGGCACCCATTGCGGGAAATAGCCGGAGATTAGCGGAAAATAGAACATATCCACCACGCGGCCATAAAATAGCGGCAAATGCTGGTAAATGAGGCCGTAGAAGGTTGAATCGACGATGTTGCCCAGCGCACCGGCCAGTATCAGCGCCACGCACATGATAAGCCCGCGATGATATTTGTGTTGAATAAGGTAAACCAGCCCGTAACTGATAGAGGCGACGGCTGCAATACGGAAAATAGTAAGTATTAATTTACCAAAGCTGCCGCCCAGCTCCATGCCGAAGGCCATGCCGTTATTTTCGGTATAATGGAGCATACCATGATCCCCCAGGAAATGAATATCACCGGCAATGTTATCCAATTGCATGTGTGTACGCACCCAGGTTTTAATGATCTGATCAATAAAGACAATAAAAATGACGAGTAAAAACGGTTTGTAGTAAGCCGGTTTCATTAATTCTGCTTCATTTTTGCTTCCATGCTCAGGGTGGTATGCGGTACGGCGCGCAGGCGCTCTTTTGGTATCAGTTTGCCGGTTTCGCGGCAAACACCGTAAGTTTTATTTTCTGCGTACCAATGCAGCTTCTAACTGCTCAATAAACTTTTTCTGGCGGGCAGCCAGTTGATTTATTTGCTCTTTTTCAAGCGTAGCCGAACCATCTTCCAGTGTTTTATAGGTACCGGCAGTGTCGTCCGTGCCGTTAGCGTTTGGCGAACTTAAAGAAGTAGCCAAAGCATTTAGTTCTTCACGGGCTATGCGCAGCTTATCCAGCAACAAATCTTTAAACTCTTTCAGTTCTGCGTCAGAGTACCTTGTTTTAGTGGTTTCTTCTTTCATTATTATAATTTACTATCGTTCAATTCCTTATTGTTTTGTTATGTCGAAAGTGCCGCTTTCACCGGCTGTATTAGAATTAAAAATGCCGCTGATCTCCGTAGCACCAGGGCTAATTACTCCTTTAAGCGTATCAACCTCGGTGTAACCGCTGGAAGCAGCCGGGGTAAGTTTTAATAATACCGAGTTGGCGGATATGGAACCTGCAACATTTCCACCGGCAGCAGCTGTTGAAAATTCACCCGTAACACCAGTTCCGGATTGTGTTAATGTAAAACTAACTGCATAGCTGCTGCTTTCATTCGTATTAAGTACTGTACCTTTCCAGGCCCCGGTAATACTTGCCGTGTTATCAGTTGACGAACTTTTTGCACATGACGAAAATATGCTTGTTACAACGAGTGTTGTAAAAGCTAACTTTACGTAAACCAAGTGTGCACTTTTCATTATATTTTACTAATAGCAATCAGTATTTCGTGTTCATCAATAACGGCAATATCGCCGGTTGCCAGCTCATCGTCAACTACAATAGTATCGGCTAAAATTTCGGCGCAAATATAGGATAAATTAGCGTTTATTGCACTGGCTATCAAAGCGCTGCCATTGGGGTTAATTCGTACATTTATCCTGTCGGTTACTTCAAATCCTTTTTCTTTACGCAGGTTCTGTACCCGGTTGATCAACTCGCGCGAAATACCCTCCTGTTTCAATTCGTTGGATATGGTAACATCTAAAGCCACGGTTAGTTTTCCCAAATTTGCAACTTGCCAGCCCGGAACATCTTCCGCAATGATTTCTACATCGGTAATGAGCAGTGAATAGTGATTAGTGAGCAGTTGAATGGTGCCTTCCGCTTCCAGTTTCAGAATGTCATCCTGCGTTAGTTTGCCTATTTCTTCTGCCACCGCCTTCATATCCTTGCCGACTTTAGCGCCTAATGCCTTAAAATTCGGTTTTACCTTCTTTTTGATGAAGCCCGAGGCATCGGTTATGTATTCAATGCTCTTTATATTCGTTTCCGATAGGATCAAATCCTTCACCTGGTCAACCTGGTGCTCGAAATCTTTATTCAGGATGGGCAATAAAACCTTGCTCAGCGGCTGCCTTACGTTAATGCCTACTTTTTTGCGGAGCGATAATACCAGCGATGATATATCCTGCGCCAGCTGCATACGTTCTTCCAGCGCTTTGTTCACCAGTTGCTCATCATAAACCGGGAAATCGGCCAGATGCACCGATTCGAAGTTTTCTTTTTTGGTGACTTTGTTTAAGTCGATGAATAAGTTATCGGCAAAAAATGGCGCGATTGGCGACATCAGCTTAGCGATGGTGACCAAACAGGTGTAAAGTGTTTGATAAGCCGACAGCTTATCATCCGAGTTATCCGATCCGCCAACCCCGGTTTCGCTCAGGCGGACAGGCTTCCAAAAACGGCGGCGGCTTAACCGCACATACCAGTTGCTCAGGTGCGCATCCACAAAATCCTGTATGGCGCGGGCAGCTTTGGTTGGCTCAAAATCGGCATAGAACCCGTCTACTTCTTTGCTTAGCGTATTTAGCAGCGAAATGATCCACTGGTCTATTTCCGGGCGGTTTTTGATGTCGATCTCGGCTTCGGTGTAAGTAAACTTATCGATATTGGCATACAGCGAGAAGAACGAATACGTATTATACAGCGTGCCGAAGAATTTTTTGCGTACCTCATCGATACCGTCAAGGTTAAATTTCAGGTTATCCCAGGGCGATGCGTTGCTGATCATATACCAGCGCGTAGCATCCGGCCCAAACTGGCTAATGGTCTCGAATGGATCAACGGCATTGCCTAAACGTTTTGACATTTTGTTGCCGTTTTTATCCAGCACCAAACCGTTTGATACCACGTTTTTAAACGCAATGCCTTTATTGCCAACTGCTAAATTTACCGCTTTGATCTCGTCGCTGGTTTCGCTCAGCAATACGGCCAAAGCATGCAAGGTAAAGAACCAGCCGCGGGTTTGGTCAACACCTTCGGCGATGAAATCTGCCGGGTAGGCGTTCTTAAACTGTTCCTGGTTCTCGAACGGATAATGCCACTGCGCATAAGGCATGGCGCCACTATCAAACCATACGTCTATCAGGTCGGCCTCGCGCACCATTGCCTTGCCGTTCGACGAGGTGAGGATCACGTCGTCAACATAGGGGCGGTGCAGGTCGGCCAGTTCGAAACTCTCCGGCATGAGGCCGGCAACTATCGATATTTGTATTTCTTTTTCCAGTTCTTCGATAGAACCGATACATTTTTCTTCAGTACCTTCAACCTCACGCCAGATCGGCAGCGGCGTACCCCAATAGCGCGAACGCGACAAATTCCAGTCGACCAGGTTTTCCAGCCAGTTACCAAAACGGCCTGTGCCGGTGGACTCGGGTTTCCAGTTGATGGTTTTGTTCAGATCAACTAGCTTATCCTTAACGGCAGTGGTTTTTATGAACCAGCTATCCAGCGGGTAATATAAGATCGGCTCATCCGACCGCCACGAGTGCGGGTAGCTGTGCTCGTATTTTTTTACGTCGAACGCTTTGTTATCTTCTTTTAGCTTGATTGAGATGAGCACATCAGTCGGTTTAAAACCGGCTACTTCGCGCTCTTCTTTGCTGTAATATTCTTCCTTAACGTAACGACCGGAAAAATCAGTTACTTCGCTTACAAAACGGCCCTGTTTGTCAACCAGCGGCACTTCCTTGCCGGTTTCGTCTTTTATCAGTACCGAAGGCACGTTATTTTCCTTACAGGCCCTGAAGTCATCCGCACCGAAGATAGATGCGGTATGTACGATGCCTGTGCCATCCTCGGTAGTCACAAAATCAGCCGGGATAACCCGGAAAGCGTTTTGCTCCAGATCAGGATTGGTTACATAAGGCATCAGCTGGTGATAGCGTAACCCCAAAAGATCAGACCCTTTAAATTCAGCAGCCAGTTTCCACGGTATCACTTTATCGCCGCCTTTGTAGTCTTCAAACGAAGCGTTTTCGCCTTCGGCCTTAAAATATTTGCTAACCAACACTTTCGCCAATACCACGCTTACCGGCATGTAAGTATAGGGGTTGAAGGTTTTTATCTTTACATAATCGATATCCTCGCCAACAGCCAGGGCGCAGTTTGATGGGAGTGTCCACGGGGTGGTCGTCCAGGCTAGAATTACCGTATCTTCCCCAGTGTTGGTGTCCTCAATCCCCGTGTTGGTGTCCCCACCAATACTATCATCCCCCGTTTCGGTGTCCCCACCGAAACTATCAAACAATACCGGCATTAAGGGGTGCTGTTGATCGTTCTTCAGATGGAATTCCGCCACTATGGTGGTATCCCGCACCATTTTATAAGTGCCCGGCTGGTTCAGCTCATGCGAGCTCAAACCGGTACCCGATTTTGGCGAATAAGGCTGTACGGTGTAGCCCTTGTATAACAGGCCTTTTTTATAAAGCTCCTTCAGTATCCACCAAAGGCTTTCAATATATTCATTCTGGTAAGTGATGTATGGGTTTTCGAGGTCCACCCAGTAGCCCATTTTTTCGGTAAGATCATTCCATACATCGGTATAGCGCATCACTTCCTTGCGGCAGGCCGCGTTATAATCCTCGATAGAGATCTTTTTACCGATATCATCCTTTGTGATACCCAAGGCCTTTTCAACAGCCAGCTCAATCGGCAGACCGTGCGTGTCCCAACCGCCTTTGCGTTTTACCTGGTAGCCTTTGAGCGTTTTGTAACGGCAAAAAATATCTTTGATAGAACGCGCCATTACGTGGTGGATGCCGGGCATACCATTGGCGCTTGGCGGGCCTTCATAAAATGTATAGGGGTTACCGGCGGAGCGGCTGGTGATGCTTTTTTCAAAGATGTTGTTCTGTTTCCAAAACTCCAGTACCTGTCTGCCGGTTTCCGGTAAATTAAGCTGCTTATATTCTTTGTACTTCAATTTTTTACGCCTCAATTTTAGAGGTGGCAAAAATACGGAAATTTCGGGTTAAAACACAATAAATGAGTGTCAAAATACGGCTTGATTAAAATTGAAAATGTGGTTTGTAGGCGAGTAAAGTTCGATAAACACACCCCTGCCTTTATGCGCTTGCAGCAGGGATATATTCTTGCGAACGATATTATAGCAATTTAGCCTATCCTCTATTTCTTTACCGCTTCAATCATTTCCTGCACACTACCATATTTACCCGGATCAAACCCTACATCAGGCCTTAAATAGTTGTCGCTTAATTTGCCCGCCGGCCTGATCCATTCCTTTACCCCGAAACGGAATTTGAGTTTGGTATTGGGCAATTCAGAATTATATAATTCGCCGAAGTGATCAGGATGCCCGTTCTGTGGTGTTTGGCCAATCAGTGTCGCGATATGATTATCCTTGACGATGGTGGCAAACATCATGGCGCTTGAAAAAGTGCCGCTGCCAACCATAATGTAAACTTTGCCCGTAAAACGGTCGGGGTTATTCGCGCCAGGACTTATCGTGTCCGAATCAAAATGGATAATGCTACCGGGCGTCTTTGCCGCGTAGCTGCTGTCTTTTATTCCCCATTTGGTAATCAGGCTTAAATATTCGTCGCTGCGACGCCAGTTGCATTGGTAATCCCGGTAAGGCTTGCCGGAAAAATAACTGATCAGGACATCGCCAACGGATGAATTGCCGCCTTCGTTGCGGCTTACATCAATAAAAAGGTATTTCACTTTGTCTTTTTTAGCCAGTCTGAATACGCTGTCGATTTTAGCGCTCAAGTCACTAAACTCTTTGTCGTTATGCGTTAAAAACGTGCACGAATTGATATACCCGGCATCGCCATACCTGGCATAGGTTATGGGCTGCGAGCAATTCTGACTGCTGCTACTTGTGTTGAGGTAAGTTAGCCATGTTTTGCTATTCACAGCATTGATAGTTACCTCGCCTTTATTGGTTAAAATTTTGTAATGCTGTTGCGGCGTTGTGCTCGACCAGGTGTACAGATAGCCGAATTGCTTCAGCGCGTTTTCATGGCGCTGACCGGCGAAGCCTGTGGTATAATGCGAGCAGCGTTCAGCCAGTTCAGCTATAGGTACATTATCAATCCGCAAAATGTTATCGCCATTGGCAATGCCGCTCACCGGTGCAAGCAGATTGCTTACCAAATAGTTGTTCCCACTCTTTACAAGGCTAAATGGAAGGAAAACAGGCTGGTTGCTATAAGTATCATCTGTGGCAAGGGGATCGATATTGATTGCCGAATGTTCGTCGGACAAATAAGAAAAAACAGGTTTTATCAATTTGTAAAACGAAGTAATATTTAACGAATCGGTGATCTTCGATTCGATACCTGCGAACAATTGTTCATATTGCTGCTTGTCCAGCTCTGTAAAGGGGTTGGCGTGGGCATCAAACAGTTGCTTTTTTAAAAATTCCGCATCATCTTTTAGTTGCTGCTGCGAGAATTTTTTATCGGCTTGTGTTTGGCCGTACCCGGCCATTAGGTAAGCGCAGGCGGTGAGGGTTAGGATTAGTTTTTTCATTAGGTAATTATAGTGAAAAGACTCGTCTAAATCTGCAAACGTTGCATAGGAAAACCAGGGAAATCGCTTTTAAGATTTTAAAGTGTCGGAATGTTTAATATTTAGGCTAAAGCCTGAATTAATCGATAAACAAAACCGTTGGCTAAAGCCGAACGGCAATGAGTTTTATCATTGCCGTCCCATTTATGGGGCGGATACCCTGTTAAAATCGCATTGGCTTTAGCCAAATATTCATCGAAATGTTCTAAAAGCGATTTCCTTAATAGGAAAACAGTAAACGCTAACATAAAAAACTATATTAGCTCAATGAAAAGTAAAATAATCGGTTTTGCATTGATACTGGTAGCCTGTGCAATAGTTTATGGCTTTGCCGTATTTATACCATTCGGCAAAAACGTTAACCTCGTTGACTTTTTAAAAGGCTTTGTTATTGGTGTTGGCGCTATAACCGGCGCTGCATTAGTGGTGTTTTTAATAAAAAAGGCCAGGCAAAAAACCAAAGCGGCGTAATTTTATACTTACCCTGTGAAAAAGAAAATAATAACAAGCGTAATACTGGCAATAATAGCTCTTGGCAGTTATATAGCCAGCTGTTATTTGCCCGTCACCGCAAAAACGGCCGATAAACTAAGCAGCCTCGCCGCCGGAATATTTACCGGTATCTTTTTGGTGAGCTTGATTTCAATGTACGAATACTACAAGAAAAGTAAAGCTGCTAATAAAGCTTAAAATATTGCTCGGCCCGCTTTGCCCCATTCCGACCCTATCCTCCTCCTTTCCCTAAGTTTAAGGAAAGGTATCGCACGAGGCCATAGCTTTTAATTTATCAAAAAATTGCCCTGCTAGCTCCGCCATCAACGGAAATAGTGGTGCCGCTAATGTAAGCTGCCTGTTCCGATGCTAAAAACGCCACCAATGCCGCCAATTCTTCTGGTTTGCCTATCCTGCCTAAAGGGATCGCTTTTGCCTTTTCTTTTATCGCTTCCTCCGGGTCTTTATCTTTCGGAAGGGTGTCTTTTATACGGTCGGTGAGGATCAATCCCGGCGCTACGTTATTTACGGTGATATTGTACTGCCCAAACTCATCTGCCATTAGTTTAGCCATTCCCACAATACCCATCCGCATGCTGGTTGATAACGCCGAATTGTGCAGCACTGATTTCACCGAACCACTCACAATATTAATAATGCGCCCATTGCCCGATTGCTTTAAATAAGGCAGCACCAGCCGGCTCATATGCGCCACGCTCAACAGGTTCAACTCAAAGGCTTTTTGCCAGGCGGCTTCATCAAAGTTCTCGAACTTGTCAAACGGCGGTCCGCCGGCGTTGTTCAGCAGTATATCTATTCTGCTGTAAACTGCGGCAGCTTCTACCACAAAGTTTTCAATCGATTCGCTTTTTGAAACATCCACGGCGATAGCCGTAACCGGGTTGCCCGTTGCCTGGTGTATTTCAGTTGCTGTTTTGCCCAGTTCATTTTTATCACGTGAGCCGATGATCACTTTTGCGCCTTCGGCGGATAGTGTGGTGGCGATAGCTTTGCCCAGGCCTTTGCTGGCGGCAAGCACAATGGCTACTTTGTTGGTGAGATGGAGATCCATAATGATGTTTAATGCGTAAAACTAATGATTTACTCCGCCTGATGTGTGAATTTTAACCACAGAGGTAGCAGAGTTTTTCACAGAGAACAAAACGCATGACCTGACTGCTTTTTAAAATCTCTGCGGTCTCTGTGTTTTTATTCTTCGTGCTCTCTGTGGTTAAGATTTAATTAGCTTCCATTTGTTTAAATTTGATGGCAATGCTCAAATCGTTCAAAAAATTGATCCGCAGTTTCGGCTATGCCTTTAAGGGGCTTGGTTATGCTGCCAAAACGCAGCTTAATTTCAGGATACATTTAATGGCTACCCTGGTAGCCGTCTTTGCGGGGTACGCACTGCATATTTCGGTACACGAATGGCTGTGGGTTGCATTGAGCATTGCACTGGTGCTGATAACCGAACTGCTCAACACCGCCCTCGAGTTTTTAACTGATCTCGTGTCGCCGGGATATAACGAGTTGGCTGGCCGGGTAAAAGACATCGGGGCCGGAGCGGTGGTTGTTGCCGCAGTTTTTGCACTGACCGCCGGGCTAATCATATTTCTCCCCAAATTATTAGCCCTGGTGCACCATGCTGCATAAAACCCGCGCCATTGTTTTTAAAACCACCGATTATGGAGAGAGCAGTGTCATCGTTCAACTACTCACCGAAAAATTCGGGCTGCAATCGTATATCATCAACGGCGTAAAAAAGCCACGGGCCAAAATCACACAAAATATGCTTCAGCCGCTGCATTTGCTGGATGCTGTGGTTTACCACAAAAACAATAACAGCGTACAACGCATTTCTGAGTTAAAGAATTCGCCGGTTTTGCTATCGATACCTTATGATGTGGTAAAAAGCTGCATCGCTATTTTTTTAAACGAAGTTTTATACAAAGCGATAAAGCAGCAGGGGGAAGACGAGAATTTATTCGGGTTTATTTTTAGCGCGATAGAATGGCTCGACCATCAAAACGAAGGGCTGGCCAATTTTCACCTATTATTTTTGATGCAGCTAACGCGATACCTCGGCTTTTACCCGGATACCACCTTTGCGCAAGGCGCCGATTATTTTGATATGAAGAACGGTGTTTTCAGCCGTTATAAGCCGGATAGCATTTCCTTTCTTTCGCCGCCGCATACACAAAACTTTTATAAGCTTACTACGTGCAGTTTTGAAGATTGCCCGCAACTAAAATTCATCAACGATGAGCGCCGCTACCTGATCAATAAAATACTGGAATATTACGCTATGCACATCGAGAGTTTTGGCAGCATCCGCTCACAAGGGGTGCTGGAAGAGGTGATGGGGTGAGGCCGGAAGCGTACGAAACATATATTAGTGAGCTGTTCATGCTGGGGCACTCCAAGCATGCCACGTGCATCAGCATTGACGACCCTGTTCAAGTGTTCAATATATAGGCTGAACGCTGTTTTTAGCATGAACACCTAACCTGTTATAATACAGCAGGTTACTCAAAATGCGTGAACGCCGTGAACACCAACACTGCTGTAGATCAATAACTTCAATATCGCCAAAACGTTCACGCGTGAACGCTCAGTTACATCCATTTTATTTTTTTGAACACTTAAAATATAATTTCCCTAATGTTATTGCGGTATTTTATTTTTTCTTACCAACCCCAGCCACCCTGCCTGTATTATCCTTTACAAAAGTTTCCCAGCCCGAATAGGATTTCTTTGCGCCGCTTTTTGAGGTGGTTATTTTTTGGAAGGAATGGCAAACGGCTACTGCCAATCCGTCGGTTGCGTCTAAAAATTCGGGTGTTTCCTTAAAATTCAGCAGGTTTTGCAGCATGGCAGCCACCTGTTCTTTGGCGGCATTGCCGTTGCCGGTGATGGCCTGTTTTATTTTGCGGGGCGAATATTCGGTTATCTCCACATTGCGCGATAAGGCAGCGGCCATCGCCACACCCTGCGCACGACCGAGCTTGAGCATTACCTGTATGTTTTTGCCGTAAAAAGGTGCTTCAATTGCGAGGCAATCAGGGTGGTAGTTGTCTATCAGGGCGACGGTTTTTTCGAAAATACGCTGAAGCTTCAGCATGTGGTCGTCAATCTTTTCCATTTTGATAACACCAAGACTGATTAACTCAATCTTTTGGCCGGTTTCCTTCACCAGGCCGTAACCCATTACCGCAGTACCGGGGTCGATGCCTAAAATGATGCGTTCTTTGATGGGCTGCTGCATGTTTGGATATTATCCGCCATATAATTGCGAGGCAGAAAAACAGACTTACGAAGTTTTCAAAACTTCGTAAGTCTCGTTATGGTGGTAAAGGTAAAAATTCAATGGCCAATTAACGGAGCGCTGCCATAAATTCTTCCCGGCTAATCAGTCTTGCGCCCAGGCTTTCGAGATGGGATGTGTACAACTGGCAATCGATCAGTTTATACAAACCGCTTTGGCATAGCCATATTAATGCTGTTTTTGAGGCATTGCTTACTTTGCTGAACATACTTTCGCCGCAAAAAACATTGTTCACCTGTACCCCATAAAAACCGCCCACCAATTCGCTGTTGAGCCACACTTCAACGGAATGGGCATGGCCGAGATCATGTAATTTGTTATAAGCCTGCTTCATATCGGCGTTTATCCAGGTACCGTCCTGCCCTTTCCGGGTAACGGATGAGCAGGCTTCAATTACATCAGCAAAACATTTATCCATAGTTATGGTAAACCTGCCAGAGCGTAAAACCTGCCGCATACTTTTGGATATTTTCAACTCCTGCGGAAAAAGTACAAAACGTTCATGCGGCGAATACCATAGTATAGGCGAATCATCATTATACCAGGGGAAGATACCGTTTCTATAAGCCAGTAACAGGCGGTCGGTCGACAAGTCGCCGCCCACGGCTAGTAGCCCGTCATCATCGGCCAAATCCGGGTCCGGGAACCATACATGCTCATCAAGCCGGAAAATCATCCGGCAAATTTACGCCTTGCGGCGTATCACGAGTTTTTTATTTTGCGCTTTTTCAACGGCATCCAGGTATTGCTGTAACTCGTTGTACTTAGCAGCCGGTATCACCTGGTTGGTGATGGTAAACTTAGCGGTGCTGATAACCTGGTTTTTGACAGCATCATAAGTATAACTCACCTCATAGTTCCCGTAGCTGAACTTAAGTTGCTGGTTAACCGGTAAAGTTTCTACTTCAAAACCTGCGGGCAGGTCAATAGTAGTGACACAGCTTTTTTGCATAGGGTGTTCAAAATAATATGGTGTTTGCCTTTTATCCACAATTGGCACCGTAAAGTTGCACAGGTCAATCACATGCGGGTGATAGAATTGCTTATCGCCGGCAGCTATATCATAAAAGCGGTCATACTCCAGGTTCATATCCAATTCGTCAACCCCATCTTTATCCGTACCGGGCTGAAAATCAAAAACCGAGGGCTGTTTAATATTCAGGCTGCGCATTAAAAATTCTTTCTGCTCGTCTTGTTTTATGACTGCCATGCCCAGGTACATATCCCTGTATCCGCCTGTGCTTAATATTTTTACCTGCGCTTTGGCCCCGCCGTCCGCGTCGAGTGTTATATGCACGTTACTGTTGAACTGGTTATCAACCGCTATGCTTTTTGGTGTATTCACTAACACGCCGCCATCTTCAGTTACCAACAAAGCGTTGCGGTTTTCGGTGAATGGCCCTAATTTTCCAAAAGGCTGTGTACTGCTGGTACATTCAAGCCAGGTGGTATCTCCTTTAAAGGGAACGCATACAATTATGTGGTTATAAATATCATTCGGGAAAGACGGATCACTGGGTTCTTCGTTACTACCTGCGCGCACTATTGCGTAATATGCAGGGATATTAACTGCTTTAAGTAAAGCACACATATAATTTGACAACGCTTTACAATCGCCGTATTTTTTGCTATCTACAAAATCAGCCGGAAAAGGTTTTAAGCCACCAATGCCTAATTGAATACTCACGTAACGCATGTTTTGTTGCATATAATGGTATAAAAACTCCGCCTTTTCTTTATCGGTTTTCAAATCTGCGGTCATTGCTTTTATTTCGTCAACGCGTTTGGGGTTGAGCGTACAAACATCGGCATTTAACATTTGCTGCCATTTACCGTAATTTTGCCATGTGCTGAAATCGCCCGGGTATCCAAAATATTCAAATTTACTTACAGCAAATTCAACCTTTGGCAAAACCGTCCAATCCATTGCGCCATCCTCCAGTTTAAAAGCCTTACGGCCTGCAACTTTCCATGTATAAGAATCATACTCACCCACGGTAGCTTTAACGGGTTCGATGCGCGTATTCTCGCATTTGTACCTGAAACCCATATCCGGCTTTACCTGTATGTTGTAGGTTTCAGTTTGTATGGATTGTTCTTTGTCCTGTATATACCAGCTATCGGGATTGATAAAACTGCTAAGGTCTTCCTCATATTGTACTTCAATTGTGGTTGGATAGTTAGCCACATCTATTTTAAGGCCTAAAAATCGCTCATCACTAACCATGGTTTCCTCATCTACCGCAGCGCCATCGTACATATCACTTTTATGATATTTTTTTAGCTGGCTACCATCTGCAGCAAATGTCCGGATAATTATATCGCTAAAGTTGTCGTACTTCTTATTGTAAAAAAGCTGGGTAATGGCTTTATGGTCGCCTTTTTCGTTCAGTATGGTAACTATTTCGTGATGTTTGATCGTTGCCTTGCCGGGGCCGTTAATGGTTACCTGGTTATTCATGTACCTCACCACCGAATTAGCATCCTCCTTTAGCGAATCGGGAATATTTGCTGCTATATAGGCCTCTTTGGGCGGGTTATCATCCTGGCAAAATGCTTTTGCTCCCGGCATCAGCAAACCTCCTGTAATAAAAAAAACGGCTGTTAAAAATTTTCTTCCCATTACCAATCTTTTATGATTTTTTAAGCACTATCTGTTCGTTCAGCATCTCGTACATCTTTTTAAAGAACTCGTGGAAATCGGCGTAGTTCTCCTTAAAAAATATGCTCTTTTTATACATTATAACATACCGGGTGGCTATCGAGCCATCATCCTGCTGGCCAACTATACGGCGGAATACAATGCTTTGGTCGGGCGTGGTCATGCTGATGTTTTTGGGCAGCACATCAACTTTGTAACCTGCCGGTATTTTATAGATGCCGTTTATAGTGAGGTTATTAAGGTAACCGAAATCAATATTGGTAGCGCGGTTTTCGCTTAAAAACGGGTTGGCATGTAGTGTTGTGAAAAGATTAGGGTTGAGATAGATGTAGTTTTCATCAGAACCAGCCATATCGAGGTTAAAATTCACATTTTGTACCAGCGGTAGCGAATCCACGTCCATGTTGTCCATCTTCAGCGATGATATCTTCAGGGCATTATCATTATCCCTCAAATAATCTATAAATTTGGTTTCGCCATCGGTTTTGTAACGCTCCAGCGCATCTATTCGATTATAGCTAAAGCAGCTGATTTGGGCGGTACCGTCCATTTTGCCGCCTGGCTGTATATTAGCATTTATGAATACTACACGCCTAACCGGCTCCGGTTTATTAATAAATATAAGGTCGTATTTCTTTTTTTCGATATTTATATACAGGCCATATGAATTGAGCAGGTTTGATGGCGTTTCGTTATACATATTGTATTTGCCGGTGGCATCCAGGAAGTACTTCTTTGTACTGTCAACCGGTATATAAACTATCCCGCGGTTAAACTGGTACATATACGGATAAGCCGGGTTTACCTTGCCATGGTCGCGTGTGCTGACGGCCATAGGGTAAGCGTCGATACCTGCCTTTTTTAACAGGTGGCAAAGTATCAGGTTTATTTCGGTAGAGTTGCCCGTTTTGGTGTCCCATGCTTTGCTTGTGCCATCGTTGGTGTACCACTGGTCTTCGCCATTCCATTTCATCTGGCTTTTTACCGTGTTAAAAATGTAGGCTATTTTGTCATCATCAGTTTTTAATGCTGCGGCCCTGGTAATAATATCATCCTCGTTGGCTAGTTTTCTTTTAACCTGCCCTCCAAAATCCTCACTGTCTATAAAATAGCCGGCAGCTTTCCCCCAGGATGTATCAAAGCTATGCACAAAACTAAAAGGATAATGCACCATGGTAAGGTTAAAAATCACGGTTTCAAGGTTGTCTGCCTTTGAGCTCATGCCATACTCATCATCCAGGGAGGGTACATTTGTTAATACCCTGTCAGTAATATCAGATGTGAAGGCAATATTTGAGTTATCGCTGTTATCGTGCACACTGCCGTTGCCCTGCGTACGGGTTAATTTTGTAAATGGCTGTGATAAGTGCGTAGGCGTAGAAAATGTATAATATTCAGGTATGGCGGTTATAATTTCGCTGTACCTCACCGGCAGGTCGCCCTGGAAAAACCAGGTAGGTATATTTGATACATCCTCAGTATTCCATGTGTATTTATAGTCTATTATCGAACCTGCCTTAACATCGGGCATGGTAAATACCAGCGCGCTCCTGTATTTATCAATGGTTTGTTTATAAAGCAGCTTTTTATCCAGCTTGGTTACTACCTCTTTACCATCCACAAAGTTTATGGTTTCGGCCTGCACACCTGTTATAAATTCGTAATTATCGTTTGAATAATAAATGATCTTTATGCTTGCCGCGTCTTTGCCGTTATCGTTAAAGATCTTTATACGTTTGTGGTAGTCCATCACAACGTTCAGCGATTGATCATAGTAAACGTCGCCTTTATCAATCAATACTTCGGCGTTGGCGTCTTTCTCAAAATCGCATTTTGTTAACTCAAGGTCTTCTTTGTCTATTTTTCCATAGTCCTCGTCGGCAGGTATGGCGGTTTGTGCTTTGGCGCACCATGTTAAAGCGCAAAGCGCTAACAAAGTAAAAGTTTTCTTCATCTCAGGCGGGTTTAATCGGTTTAAATATAATAATAGTTAAGATTTTTTCAGAACTATTTGTTCATTCAGCATCTCATACATCTTTTTGTAAAACTCGTGGAAATCGGCATATCCCTCTTTAAAATAAAAGGTTTTTTTATGATCGATGCTATAGCGTACGCTTATTATACCATCCTGCTCAACAATAAAGCGCTTAAAACTGAGGCTGCCATCGGGCATAATGGTATTAATGTTTTTTGGCAGGACATCAACTTTGTAACCAGCCGGAATTTTATAGGTACAACTGATGGAATAGTTATCCCGGTAACCGAAGTCGATGTCGGTTGCCCGTTTATCCCCTAAAAACGGGTTACTGTTAAGCGAAGTAAAAAAGTTGGTGTTTAAATAAATATAACCTTGATCGGAGCCTTGCAGATCAGCCGTAAAACTGAAATTAGTTGTCAGCGGTAAAGTGTCCACATCCATGTTATCAAACTTTAGATTTGATATAGCAATGCCATTATTGTTACTTGTAAGATATTCTAAAAACTTTTTATCGTCCAGTGTTTTATATTGCTCTATTGTTTTGTTGCGGTTGTAGCCAAAATCGCTGATATCAGCTGTCCCCGTTAATTTACCATCAGGATCTATCCCGGCATCTATCAATACAATTTTCCTTACCGGGTCATCATCCTCAATACCAACCAGTTTACCATTTTCATTGTTAATATCAATACTAAGGCCAACCGAATTTAACAGGGCTGGGGGCATCTGGTTATAGCTGTTATACCTGTTGGCCGCATCAAGTACGTAAAACAGGGATGTATCCACCTGATTGGGCACATAAACAACTGTGCGGTTAAACTGATCGGTATTAATATATGCCGGGTTTACTTTGCCGTTTTCGCGTGTACTCACAAGCATTGGCGAAGCGTTAACGCCCTCACGTTTAAGTAAATGGCATAAAACCAGGTTTATTTCGGAAGAGTTTCCGGCTTTATTTTTCCATGCGGTGTAGGTACCATCGTTTGTGAACCATGTATCGCTCCCGTTCCATTTCATGGCATCCCTTACCGTGTTGAATGTGTACGAAACCTTATCGTCCACGCTTTTCATTTTTTTGGCTTTTGTTATTACACTATCTTCATTAAGCAATTTGGTATTTATCTGCATGCCGAAATCCTCATTTTCGGCTAAAAACTTCGCTATCTTTTTCCAGGTGAAATCTATATGTATATAGCTGACCCCTGTAAGATTATACGACATAGATTGCAGATTATCGGTAAGCGAGGTCATATAAGGCTCCTTAGACAACGACGGCACATTTGTCATTGCTGTTTGTACAAACTTGTGGTTAGGGAGTATATCATATACAATGCCTTTTTTGGCAAACGGCTGGCTGACATGCGGATTGGGGATCAAATCTAAATCTGTCGACTCAACGTTCAGTTCATTATACCTTTCAGGTATCACGTTTTGGTAAAACCATCGTGGGAAATAAAACCTGCCATTATAAAGATTATAGCTGTATTCAATTACCGAACCGGCTTTTACGTCGGGCATAGCAAAAACCATTTTATAGCGCCATTTATCTAATTTCTCTTTATATAATTGTTTATCATCCAGTTTTGTGGTTTGTATTTTACCATCAACCAGGTTGAACGTTTCGGCCTGTATATTTGTAAGATATGCACCTGCTCCCCCCAGGTAATTAATGGAAATATTTCCAAACTCTTTGGCGACATCATCAAATATTTTGATGCGTATGTGGCGTTCAATATGGTCGAAATACATTATCTCCCTATCAAACAATACTTCGGCTTTTGCGTCTTTTTCAAAATCGCACAAAGTCATTTCCAGGTCGGCTTTTTCAATTACACCATACTGATCGGCGCCGTATGCAGGTGCGGTATTTTGCGCTTTTAACAAGCCAACCGTAGCCATCACCATAAGCAGGGTAAAGGTTTTCTTCATCTTTACAAGGTTTAATCGGTTTAAATATAATAATAGTTAATATTTTTTCAGCATTATTTTAGCTGGCTGCTGTTGTATTAAATCTATTTAGCAGTGGCGAGGGGCGCGTCCATTGCAATAAGGCTTAACTGCCTAAATATAATACAACTTCATGATTTCTTAAAAACAATTTGTTCGTCCAGCATCCTGAACATTTCCTTATAAAAACTATAAAGCCCTGCGTATTCGTCCTGGGTGTAATAGCTGCGTTTGCGTGTTATTACATACCTTACCATTACGTAGCCATCCTGCTCACCTACAATACGTTTAAAACTGATGCTTTTATCTTCCATTACAATTACCTGGTTTTTGGGTAGTGCATCTACCTTATAACCTGCCGGGATGGTATACGTCCCGCTTACAATATAGGTATTGGTGTAAGTAAAATCTATATCGCTAACCCTGTCGGTGGTCAAAAACGGGTTGCTGCCAAATGAGGTAAAGAGGTTTGGATTAAAGTAAATATAGTTCTCATCAGAAGCGGTAAGGTCAAGGTTGAAATTAATATGCTGTGTGAGCGGCACCGAATCCTTTTCCGCGCTATCGAGTTTAAGCGAAGATATCTTCAGGTTATTATCATTATTATCCAGGTAGTCGATATATTTCTTCTCACCAAGGTCTTTATATAATTTTAAGCTGGCGCTTCGGTTGTAACTGTCGCTTATAATATCGGCTGTACCGCTCATTTTTCCATCCGGCTTTATGTCGGCTTTTACATAAACCAGCTGCCTGGCAGGTTTAATACCTGTTATCTTAAATAATTTATATTGAAATTTTCCGGGGTCAAGCTCAAAACCATACGTATTCAATACTTCATAAGGCACCAGGTTAAATAAACTATGCTTGTCAGAAGCATCGAGCACGTAGTAGCTGGTGCTGTCGATAGGAAAATAAACAACCGTTTTATTAAATTCGCTTACCTGTGCATCTTCCGGGTCGACCGGCCCGTAGTCTGGAGTGCTTACGGTCATGGGGTATGCAACGATATCTGCTTTTGTGAGCAGATGATACAGGATAAGGTTGATTTCCGTTGAGTTGCCCGTTTTCTTTTCCCATGCTTTTTTTACCCCATCTATAGTAAACCAGTGATTTATGTTGTTCCAGGTCATCCTGTTTTTTACCAGGCTGAATATCGAATCGGCCCTTACCTGTTTATCCTTTATCGAATCCATTTTGGCCAGTACTTTAGCCTCATCAGTAAGTTTATAGCCAAGCTGTCCGCCGAAATCGATGTCACGCACAAGGTCGCCATAAACACTGAACCAAAAATCTGAATGATATTTAAAAACAAGCCGCTGTTTTTTATTTGATGACTGGGCCATATATGGCTCGGTTTTAAAAGAGGGTATATTTACCAGCGAGCGCACATATTTTTTACCGCCGTTTTCATCTCTGCCATTAAGCAAAATAGTGGTATCGCGGTATAACGGCTGTTTTACATCTGCCTGCAAGGTAAAAGGGTTACGCCCATAAAAAGTAACATCAATTTCAGAGAAACGCGAAGGAATGTCGCCCTGGAAATCCCATGGTGGTATAAACTCGCTATGTATTTTCCATTTATACTCAAGTTCAATCACCGAACCGGCTTTTACATTCGGAAAAGTAAAACTAATGGCCTTTATATGCGATTCGAGCTTTTGCTTATAAAAAAGCGCGGGGTCAACAGGCGTATATTCTATTGTTTTCCCGTTTAAATTAATGGTTTCGGCCTTAAGGTCTGTTATGCGGTCAATAAATGGAATATTGATATTGGCTGCATCTTTACCGTTATCGTTAAATATTTTTATCCTTTTATGTACGATGAAGGTAATGTCGAAATACTCGTCAAAAGTTTCGTCGCCTTTATCTATCAACACTTCGGCATTGGCATCTTTTTCAAAATCGCATTGCTTCAGGGTAAGGTCGGCTGTATCGATAATGCCATAAGGCTGGTCATATTTAAACGCAGGCTTATTTTGTGCAATGGCCTGTAGCACAATAAAATTGATGATAATAGTTGTAAATATTTTATTCATAGAATTAATGGGAACTATAACAAGGTTCAAATTATTTCAAATAGGGCTTTATGACTTTTTCAATACCACAGGTTCGTTTAGCAACTCGAACATTTTCTTAAAGTAAGCATAAAAACCCGGGTACTCGGTGCTACTATAAACTGAACGTTTATAGTTGATAACATAATTTATAGATATATAGCCATCTTCTTCACCAGCTACCCGCCTAAAGGTTATACTTCCATCGGCCATACGTACAACCTCATTTTGTGGCAACGATTCTATTTTATAGCCTTCGGGCATTTTATACCTGCCGTTTATGGTAACAATCTGCTTGCTCCCTAAGTCGATATTTGTTTGTCTTTTAAGACTGATAAAAGGATTATTATGCAGCGAAGTAAATATATTGGGGTTTAAGTATATATACTTATCATCATTGCCAGAAAGATCGCTTTTAAAGGTTATAGTTTGCGTTAAAGGCAGTGTATCGACTTCTGCATCTTCAAACTTAATATCCGAAATCTTTATGTTATTGTCGTTATCCGTAATATATTCATTGTATTTTTTCTCATCAAGGGTCGCGTGTATTTCGCGATAAATAGCCTTAGTATAACCGCAATTGCTTATCACCGCGCTGCCGGCCATGCTGCCGTCGGGCTTAATTTCTGCATCTACAAAAATCATCTGCCTTGCAGGTTTGTCAATGTGCAAATAAACTGTTCCGTACTTATCATCATCTTTATCCATCCATATACCCGTTGAGTTAAGAAGCTCGAAAGGGATAATATTGTACTGGTTATATTTACTTGTTGCATCAAGCACGTAATATTTTGATGTATCGCCAGGCACCGGCACATAAGCCACTAAAGTATTTACCTGGAATATATTAGCAAAATTTGAATAGATGAGCCCATTATCGCGTGTGCTCGTCAGCATTGGGTACGCCTTTATTCCTCCTTTATTAAGCAATTTACATAATGCCATATTAATCTCACCCCAATTGCCGCTTTGCTTTTTCCAAGCGTCTTTTATGCCGTCTTTCGAATACCATATCTTGTCCTCGTTCCACTTCATCCTGTTTTTTACAGTATTGAATAGGTATTGTATTTTTTCGTCCTCCGATTTGAGTGTTTTTGCTTTTGCCAGCACAGTATCAATATCGCCCAGGTTTTGGTCATAGGGTTTATAAAACTCCTTATCATTGGCAATTTGCTTACCTATAGTCTCCCAGGAATCTGACAGTTCCTTAGTTTTGAAGGTAGAAAAATCAATGAAACTTTTTAAAATTATCGATACCCTATCCAGCCCGTCGTCTTTTGAGCGCATAAAAGGCTCCTCTTTGGCTGACGGTATATCCGTCATTGACCACAAATGCCCATAGCCTTTAAAAATAGTCTCATCTTTAGTAAAAGGCTTACTGATTTCTGTCAACAAAGTAAATTGAAACTGCCGGTTAAGCATAACGCTGTACGTACTTAAACGGGTAGGCAGGTCATTTTGAAAATCCCAGTCGGGCAGGTTTCTTGATGCCGCCCTTTGCCACACATATCCATATTCTATTAGCGAACCTGGTTTCACATTCGGCATAGTAAAAACAATGGCGTCCTTTTGTTTATCGGTATGTACCCTATATATAAATGATGAATCAAGCTTCGTGCGTTCTATCTTGCCATTAACCAGGTTTATAGTTTCGGCCTCAACGGCAAGTATGGCCTCTTTGCCGAACTTATTATTATACTCAATACGAATATTGGCCGCGTCCTTCCCATGTTCGTTAAATATTTTTATGCGCTTATGCCGCTCCATCACTACACCGTAACCGCTAAAAACAAGGTGTGCATTATCTAAGAGTATCTCTGCATTGGCTTCTTTTTCAAAATCGCACTCGGTTAGGCGAAGATCTGAAATATCAATATTGGATAAAGAGTCTATCCACTTTTTTGCAAGTGCAGTGTACACACTGTCGTTTTTCCTGAATTTTTCCGCACCGGCGGTAGTCTTGATATGGGTGGTATCCTGCTTTATTATCAGTTTTGTTTGTGCTTTGGTTACGTAGGTCAGCGCAATCAACGGTATAAGTAGCAATAAGTGCCTGGTCATTAGGTAATATTAATCATCTAAAAATAACAATTATCTTTATAATCGGAATAATTTTTTAAACCAATAGTAAAAAGATCAGTCATACACAAGTCATGAGCGATCTTAAACAAATAAAACATCTTTTTTCGCGCGCAGGCTTCGGTTTGCGCTTTGAAGATTTGCACGAAGACCGCAATATCTCCATAAGAAAAGCGGTTAAAAAGCTCTTCAGTTCATCGGAAAAAGATGATCCGGTAGCCATTGTGAACGATACAATGGATTACACCATGCTGGCAAAGGGCGATGAGGCCACCAAAAAAATGTTTATGCAGCAGCAGCGCGACCAGGATAAAGACCTTAACGTGGGCTGGATAAACAAAATGAGCACCACCGATGCCCAGCTGCGTGAAAAAATGACCTTGTTTTGGCATAATCATTTTGCCTGTCGTAGCCAACGTGCTGCTTTCGCGCAACAGCTGAACAATATACACCGTACTTATGCGCTCGGCAATTTCGGCACCATGCTGATGGAAGTATCCAAATCGCCGGCGATGCTGCAATTTTTAAACAACCAGCAAAACGTAAAGAACCATCCTAATGAGAACTTTGCCCGCGAGGTGATGGAGTTATTTACCATAGGCCGCGGCAATTATACCGAACAGGATATTAAAGAGTCGGCCCGCGCTTTTACCGGCTGGGGATTTGATAAGGACGGCAATTTTAAACTGCGCCCTTTTGTGCATGATACCGGCGAGAAAACTTTCCTGGGTAAGTCGGGCAATTTTGCGGGTGAAGATATTATTCAAATACTGCTCGAAAAAAAGGAGACCGCGCATTTCATCAGCACCAAACTATATAAATACCTCGTTAACGAAATACCCGATCCTGCGCATGTAAGCGCCATGGCTGATGTTTTTTATAATGCGAACTATGAGATAAAACCACTGCTGGAATTTGTTTATACGTCCGACTGGTTTTATGATGATAAGAATATTGGCAACCTCATTAAATCTCCAGTGGAGTTTTTAGTGGGATTGAACAGGCAGTTTTATGTGACCTATGAAAAGCCCGAAGTATTGCTATTGTTTGAACGCGCATTGGGCCAGGTGCTGTTTTATCCGCCTAACGTAGCGGGATGGCCGGGCGGGCGTAACTGGATAGATAATTCATCGCTGATGTACCGGCTAAAAATACCATCCACCATATTAAATGCAGGACTGATAGATTTTGCCGGCAAGGTTGACCCCGAAGATGAGGCCTTCATTGCCGGCACGCGCAACCAGCAGCAGACGGTGGCTACAAGGGTACAAGCCTCGCCCGATTGGGACAAGTTTTTAAAGTCGGTGCCGGATAATATGTCTAAAACAGACATTGCGCAGTTTATGCTGGAACCGGCATTGAACAATTCGCTGGCGAATACGGCAAACCAGTCGACAGATATAAGGGCATTGGCAATAGATATGGTATCGACGCCGGAGTATCAGTTAAGTTAGTGAATAGTTTATTAAGTTGATTAAGTGAATAGTTGAAAAACCACTCACCTAATCAACTTAATCAACCACTCAACCAAAAAATAAACATGAAAAGAAGAGATTTTTTAAGGAACAGTGCGATTGTGTCCGGCGCGTTTATGATGCCGGCCTTCTTGAAGCCATTTGAGGCAATGGCCATGAACGATCTGGCAGGTTATAAAAACCTGGTGATCATACAGCTGTCAGGTGGTAATGATGGGCTGAATACCATAATTCCTTATGGAAACGATATTTATTACCAGAAACGGAAAACTATAGCCGTAAATCAAACCGATATTGTTAAGCTGAACGATATGCAGGGGCTTAACCCCAGCCTGTCGGCATTAAAAGATATTTACGACCAGGGCTACATGAGTATTATCAATTCGGTAGGCTACCCTAATCCCGACCGCTCGCATTTCCGCTCGATGGACATCTGGCAAACCGCCAGCGACTCGAACCAGTTCCTTACTACCGGCTGGATAGGCCGCTATCTCGATTCAAACTGCCAGCCCGGCAAACCATATACCGCTATTGAAGTGGATGATACGCTTTCACTGGCCATGAAGGGCGCCAAAATGAAAGGCGTAGCCGTGCAGGACCCCTATAAATTATATCAAACCACACGTGAACCATTCTTTAAAGATTTGGTACACAACCACGACCAGGCTAACCTAAGTGAAGATAATTTAGGTTACCTGTACAAAACGATGATAGAGACTTATTCATCAGCCGATTATATCCAAAACACCTCAAAATTATACAAGTCGACCGCCGATTATCCGGCAACGCCGTTTGGCAATCAATTGAAAACGGTATCGAAATTCATTAATTCAGGCCTGCAAACGCGGGTTTATTATGTATCGCTTAGCGGTTTCGATACCCACGTAGGTCAGCAAAACCAGCAGGGCAGGCAGCTTAAAATTTATGGTGATGCTGTAGCCGCCTTCATCACCGACCTGAAACAAACCGGCAAACTGGATGATACTTTGGTAATGACCTTCTCAGAGTTCGGTCGCCGTGTTGAACAGAATGCCAGTAATGGCACCGACCACGGGACAGCTAATAATGTGCTTGTTTATGGAGGCAAACTCAAAAAGGCAGGCATTTATAACGATGCACCAAACCTAACTACATTGGATAACGGCGACCTGGAGTACCAGGTAGATTTCAGGGACGTTTACGCTACACTTCTGGATAAATGGCTGAATGTAAACAACAGCCAGGTACTTAACAAAAGCTTCGCCGGACTGGATTTTGTGTAATAAATCACTTACAGCTTGGTAATTTGAGCGGATTAAATATTACTTTAGCAGGGCTAATCGGCCCGGAACTGTAAACCTGGTGTAAATAAAAGCTGAGATCTGTAATTATTGGCAAAGTTTTAGCGTATATAATTATTACGTTATTAAACCGTTAACAGCATCGTTAGTCTATATACCAAAAAGCAGTCCAAACTAATTATCACTGTTAATTTAATACTCTCCAATCATGAAAAGTGTATATAAAATGTTATCAATTACTGCTTTGAGCGGTATGTTAACTCTTTCGTTTGCCTTTAACGCTTCTGCCCAGCATGATCATGGTGGCGGAGGAGGAGGTGGTGGCGGCAGTCATCCATCTGGCGGTGGCGGCGGTGGTGGGCATGTATCTGCACCTGCACCATCATCAAGGTCGGGTTACAGTACGCCGCGTGCCAGTGTTTCACAGCCCCGTGTAAATACCAACACCAGTACAAGGTCAACAATTGGCCGTCCTAATTTTGGCACTCAAAAAAGCACCACATCGTCACAGTATTCCGGTCATACCATTGGCGGCGGCCAGCACACAGGTGTAACTACATATCGTACTTACCAGGGTTCGGCCTATGGCCATAACCATTTTGTGGGTGCTGGTGGTAATCATGGTTATTTGCCCGGCAATACATATTATCATTATAACCACGGTAATTACCGTACTTATTATACACCACGCCTCGGGTTTACTATTGGTGTATTGCCTTATGGTTATTACCCTTTTTATTTTGGCGATTACGAATATTTCTTCAGCGGTGGCTTATTCTACGAGTATGATAACGACCAATATACAGTTGTTGAACCACCGGTAGGTGCTGAAGTAACTACTTTGCCGTCCGATGCACAGTCGATAGTAATAAATGGCCAGCAGTTTTATGAAGAGAATGGAGTTTACTATAAACCGGTAACCAAAGACGACGGCACACTGGTTTATGAAGTTGCCGGAAAGGACGGCGAACTGAACACCGGCGACGATACAGATGTTAATAATGCGCCGCCTGCACCGCAAATAGGCGATATTATACAGCAATTGCCACAGGGCACGCGTAAATTAAATATCAATGGCCAGGTAATGTTCATGTCGCCAGATGGTATTTATTACCAGTCATTTGTCGATCAGGATGGCAATACCGAATACAAAATAGTAGGCCTGCCCGACGACGATCAGGACAATAGTGGCAATCAGTAATAAACAAGTTTAAAATATTTTAAAGGCGAAGCGAAAGTTTCGCCTTTTCTATTTATGATCTTTCTGCTTAAACATTAACAGGCATTATGGGGTTTGCTAATAAAAGCAAACGTATATGAAGGCTTTAATATTAAATTGCAGTTTAAAACGCTCGCCTGAAAAATCGAACACTGAGGCATTAGCAATGGTGGTAATAGATGAACTGGAAAAGCGGGGTGTAAAAACCACGTTGGTACGGGTGGCCGATCATAATGTGCTTACCGGTATAAAATCTGAAAGCCAGGGCGAAGGTGATGGCTGGCCGGATATATTAAAACAACTGCTCGACTCGGAAATACTCATTATAGCATCGCCAACCTGGATGGGCACACTCTCCAGCATGACTATGCGCGTAATGGAGCGCATAAATGGTTTGTACCCGGCTGTTGACGATAAAGGCCGGCCTGTAACCTACAATAAAGTGGCAGGATTTGTAGTGACGGGTGAAGAGGATGGTGCCCGCCACGTAGTGACCGAGATAGCGGGTGGCTTGATGGATGTTGGCTTTACCATAGCGCCGCAATCCTATACCTACTGGAATAACGGACCAGGACCAGGCAAAGCCTATTTAAAGTCAGATTTCCGTAAAGACTGGTCGAAAGAAACAGGTAAAATAGCCATTGCCAACATTGTGGCGGTTGCCAGGGCGCTGCAGAAAACTCCTATTCCGCCGCCAGGTTAACACCTATCAAACGTTGTAGTACTATAATGCACTGTTCGTTTGCTATTCCATTGTAAAAAACACATTTTTAATGCCTTATAATGAATAATTAATTACCCGATGTTATTCTTAAGGTGTTTATTTGCAGCGTAATTAAAATAACACAAATAATAACAATAATTTATTATTAAAAAGTGATATTTGCACACTACACAGCATAAACCACTGTGTATATACCTTTGAAAGCCAAGTTTTAGATGGAAAATTCATCAACATTAAAAGTCCTGTCGATTGATATAGGCGGATCGCACATCAAAGCAACCATTCTCGACCATGATGGTAATTTACAGATGGAATATGATAAGATTGAAACGCCGCAGCCTTCAACTCCCGAAAATTTAATAGCAGCCATAAAAAAACTGGTTAAGGATTTCCCGAAATACAATGCTATTTCGGTAGGGTTTCCCGGCTATGTTAAAAACGGCGTTATAAAAACTGCGCCTAACCTTGGCAACGAAGCCTGGAAGGATTTTGACCTGGCAATAAATCTTGGTAAAGAGCTCGGCGCACCCGTCAAAGTAGTTAATGATGCTGATATGCAGGCCCTGGGTGTTGCCGATGGCAAAGGATTTGAGATGGTGATAACATTAGGCACAGGCTTTGGTACGGCATTTTTGCTTGATGGTCACCTGCTGCCGCATTTGGAGATATCACATCTACCTATAAAAAAAGGCGATTACGATGATTATATAGGAGAGCGTGCCCTTGAAAAAGAAGGCAAAGAGAAATGGAATAAACGAATACAAAAGGTTTTTGAAATACTGAAAACCGTATTCAATTACGATACTTTATATATAGGTGGCGGCAACGGCAAAAAATTAACTTTTAAACTGGATGATGACATGAAGCTGGTTACCAACGAAGATGGAATAAAAGGCGGCGCGAGGTTGTGGACGATGGATGAGCTGCCGGAAACAGCAGTACCAACGGCAAAATCAGCAAAGAAATAACCTTATTTATTAATACAACTACAATAGGCACTACTACAATGGCAAAAGCAGAAAACATCGAGGAATTAGGAATAGACACTGTCCGCATTTTATCAGCGGACGCGGTACAAAAAGCAAACTCGGGGCATCCCGGAACAGCAATGGCATTGGCGCCAATGGGCCACGTATTATGGAGTAAAGTTTTAAACTACAATCCTAAAAACCCGCATTGGGCAAACCGCGACAGGTTCATACTGTCATGCGGCCATGCTTGTATATTACAGTATAGCTTTTTATACCTTACCGGTTATGATCTTACGCTGGATGATATAAAAGCTTTCCGCCAGCTAAACAGTAAAACTGCCGGCCACCCCGAATATGGCTTATGCCCCGGTATTGACGTAACCACCGGACCGCTTGGCCAGGGTTTTGCCAATGGTGTTGGTTTTGCTATCGCTCAAAAACATCTGGCATCGCGTTATAACAAGCCGGGGTTCGACATTTTTGATTACAATATTTTCGCTATTTGCAGTGATGGCGATATGATGGAAGGCGTAACTTCAGAAGCTGCTTCATTAGCCGGCCACCTGGAGTTGGGTAACATTATCTATTTGTATGATAATAACCACATTTCTATAGAAGGTGCAACTGATATTACTTTTAACGAAGATGTAAGCGCACGCTTCCGTGCTTATGGCTGGCACGTACAGGACCTGCCTGATGTTAACGACATTCACGCCCTGGAATTGGCCATAACCAATGCTCAAGCAGAAAAACAGAAACCATCATTAATAAACGTACGCTCTTTGATTGCTTACGGAAGCCCTAATAAATCAGGCACCGCAGGTTCACACGGTGCGCCGCTGGGAGCTGATGAAGTGAAGCTGGTTAAAGAATTTTTCGGTTTCGATCCCGACAAATCATTCAATGTACCTGCCGAAGTATTGGAATACTACCATACAGCAGGTGAAAAAGGTGCTGGAAAAGAAGACAAATGGAATAAGCTATTTGCCGACTATAAAGCGCAATACCCCGAACTGGCTGAAGAATACGAACTGGCTGTTAAAGGCGAGTTGCCAAAAGGCTGGGCCGATAATTTGCCTGTATATAAGGCAACCGACCCTAAAGTGGCAACACGTGTAGCATCGGGCAAAGCATTAAATGCCTTAGCCGAAAAAATACCATACCTGTTAGGCGGCGCAGCCGATTTGGCCCCATCGACTGAAACTAACTTAAAGAATTTTGATTCCTTCACATCGGAGAATCGCGGTGGCCGCAATTTTCACTTTGGTATTCGCGAACATGCAATGGGTTCTGCTTTAAATGGCATGGCCTTAACTGCGGGCGTTATTCCTTTCGGCGCTACATTCCTCATGTTTTCTGAATACATGAGGCCGCCGATCCGTTTGGCATCCATTATGAAAATAGCCCCGATATTTGTTTATACACACGACAGTATTGGCTTAGGCGAGGATGGCACTACCCACCAGCCCGTTGAGCAACTGGCCTCATTGCGTTCAATACCAAGAATCACAGTTGTTCGCCCGGCTGATGCAAATGAAACTGTACAAGCCTGGAAACTGGCTGTTGAACACAAAGATGGCCCGATTGTACTGGTGTTTACACGCCAGGGCCTGCCGATCATCGACCAGGACAAATACGGCAAAGCAACTAACCTTGCAAAAGGCGCTTACATCCTGTCTGAAGCCAGCAAATCGCCTGATCTGATATTGATCGCAACCGGTTCGGAAGTGTCATTGATTATGCAGGCGCAAGCTAAGCTGGAAGAAGAAGGTATTTCAACCCGCGTGGTGAGCATGCCATCATGGGAATTGTTCGAAAAGCAGGATGCTGCTTACAAGGAAGAAGTGTTCCCTAAAGCATACCGCAAACGTTTAGCCGTTGAAATGGCCTCGCCAATGGGCTGGGACAAATACACTACCGACGAAGGCGACATGCTCGGCATGACCACCTTTGGCGAATCGGCACCGGCAGATGACCTGTACAAGCATTTTGGCTTTACGGTTGACAATGTTGTAGCGAAGGCAAAAGCGCTTTTAAAATAAGATAAGAACGAGACTTACGAAGTTTTTAAAACTTCGTAAGTCTGTTATCTATTCAATAAACACCTATAGAAATCAGACACGAGATTCTCACATCTCAAATCTAAAACATGAATTGGCAAAGCGACATAATAAAAGACCTTGCCTGGTCTGACAATATCAGCAACCGGGAAGAAAAGCAGAAGGTAGCCAACCAGATCGCCCAAAAAGTAAAAGACGGCGACATAGTTGGCGTTGGCTCCGGCTCAACCTCTTTTATTGCCCTGCTTGCCATTGCCGAAAGGGTTAAGGCCGAAAAACTAAATATTAAAGCTATACCTACTTCTATCGAACTATCGCTGGCCTGTACCAGGTTGGGCATCCCGATAACTACTTTATATGAGCACCGTCCGGATATATTATTCGATGGCGCTGATGAAGTAGACCCTGATAAAAGTTTGATAAAAGGTCGTGGCGCGGCAATGTTTAAAGAAAAACTAATGATCAGTTCGAGCGTGTTAAGCTATATTTTAGTAGATGACAGTAAACTGGTTGACAAGCTTGGCTCGAAATTCCCGGTACCGGTTGAGGTATTTCCACAGGCATTATTATATGTTGAGGAAGAATTGAAAAAATTAGGCGCAACCAATATATTGCTCCGCCCGGCCAAAGGAAAGGACGGCCCGGTGATAACCGAAAACGGCAACCTGGTACTGGATGTAAATTTCGACGGTATTGATAAAGATATGGAGCGAAAAATAAAATCCATAACCGGCGTAATTGATAGCGGCCTGTTCATCGGCTATAATATCGAGGTTTTGGTTGCTTAACGGTGACGCGATTGTTACTGTTAAATGATATTGAAAAGCGATTGCGGTATAGTTGTTGAGCGGATATAAACCAAACGCGCGTCATTGCGAGGAACGAAGCAATCTCTGCGCTGATATGTATGCGCCATGTATGTGTACCGCCTGTTAACGCAGAGATTGCTTCGTCGTTCGCTCACGCAGCCCGGCTCACTCCTCGCAATGACGCGGGAAAAGGTGTGCAATGACGGGGAAGTTAAAAGAATAAAAATTAAAAAACTCATTGATAAAAATGGAAAACAGAGTAAAACAAATACACAACTTCGGTCAGAGTATCTGGCTGGATTTTATAGACCGTGAGATCATTAAATCAGGTAACCTGAAAAAATTGATCGACGAGGATGGCGTAAGGGGTGTAACCTCAAACCCGGCCATTTTTGAAAAAGCCATCACCAGCGGCACCGACTATGATGCCGATATCATCGAATTGGCTAAAACTACTTCGGATAATGAGGAATTATTCTTTAAACTCGCCATAAAAGACATCCAGGCTGCAACCGATATATTCAAAGGTATTTACGACGAATCAAAAAGTGTTGATGGCTATGTAAGCCTTGAAGTATCGCCGTTCCTGGCACTTGAAACCGAAAAAACTGCTGCACAGGCAGAGCAATTGTGGAAAGAAGTTGACCGCAAGAACGTAATGATCAAAATTCCGGGAACGCAGCCGGGTTTGGCCGCCATCCGCGAAAGCATTGGCAAAGGCATCAACATTAACGTAACCCTGCTGTTCGGCCTGCCACGTTATGAAGCAGTTACTGAAGCTTATATTTCTGGATTAGAAGATCATTTAGCTGCCGGTCATAAAATCGCACACATTTCATCTGTTGCCAGCTTCTTCCTAAGCCGTATCGATACTTTGGTTGACCCAATGCTTGCCGAAAAAGGCCTTGGCGAATTAGAAGGTGAAGTAGCTATCGCGTCAGCAAAAAAAGCTTACGAAATATACAAAAGGGTATTCAGCGGCCCTCGTTGGGAAAAACTGGCTGCCGAAGGTGCAAAACCACAGCGTTTACTTTGGGCAAGCACCAGCAGCAAAAACCCTAAGTTTAAAGATACTAAATACGTTGAAGCATTAATCGGTCCTGATACCGTTGATACCGCTCCGTTGGAAACCATCGAAGCATTCCGCGATCATGGCGTAGCTGCTGATACTTTAGAACTGGATTTGGATAAATCTACCGAAGTATTGGAAGCACTGAAAAAAGGCGGCATCGATATCGACAAGATCACCCAGCAACTGGAAGATGAAGGCATTGATAAATTCAACAAGCCTTTCGAAAAATTGCTTAAAGCTATCGAAGATCAAAAAAATAAATAATAATACCGTGGAAGTATCATCCATAAAATTCCTGTTTTTTGATATAGGAGGCATCCTGCTGACCAACGGCTGGGGCCACGAATCGCGCGAGGAAGCAGCCAAACTTTTCGGTCTCGATTACAACGAGGTGAAAGAGCTGCATACCTTTATCTTCAACACTTACGAAGCCGGCAGCATCAGTCTTGACGAATATCTCGATACCGTAGTTTTTAATCATCCACGCGAATTTACCCGTGAGGATTTTAAAAACTTCATGTACGAGCAGTCGAAAGAGCTGCCCGATATGCTGGCCTGGCTGAAGGAATGGAAAAAAGACTGTGGTTTCCGCATCATTTCCATCAACAACGAAGGTAAAGAGCTGAACGATTACCGTATCAAAAAATTTAAGCTGCACGAAGCTTTTGACGCGTTCGTGTCATCGTGCGAAGTAGGCATCCGCAAACCCGATCCTAAAATCTTCAGGCTGGCAATGGGCATCGCAATGGCGCAGCCACAGGAATCCGTTTATTTCGACGACAGGAAGATGTTTGCCATCGCCGCCGGTAAACTGGGTATGCAGGCGTACCAGCATACCAGCTTCGAAACCACCAAAAAAATACTCGAACAATTAAAAAAGAACCATCATAAGCTATAAAAAATAAACAAGGCTTATGATAGCTTCATTTCCTTTGAAAAAAAAATTATTTAATGAAAAACCGCAAAAACAATGAGCAACTCAAGTGATAAATACGATTTTGGCATGATAGGCCTGGGCACCATGGGCCGCAACCTGCTGCTTAACATGGGCGACCATGGCGTAAAAGGCGCTGGTTTTGATAAAGATGCCTCAAAAGGACAGTTACTGGAACAGGAAAGCACTCACCACAACCTCAAAGGTTTCAGTGAGGTTGGGCCTTTTGTTGCCAGCCTTAAAACGCCCCGTGCGATAATGATGCTGGTGCCTGCCGGTAAAATAGTTGACGATGTAATTGCCGAATTAGAGCCGTTACTGGAAAAAGGCGATATTTTGATTGACGGTGGTAACTCGCATTTTACCGATACCAACCGCCGTGTGGATGAACTGGAAGCCAAAGGATTGCATTTCTTCGGCATGGGTATTTCAGGTGGTGAAGAAGGCGCACGCCGCGGCCCGAGCATGATGCCGGGCGGCGACAAGGAAGCCTATAACGTGATGAAGCCGATACTGGAATCTATCGCGGCTAAGGTTGACGGTGCACCGTGTGTAACCTACATCGGCCCCGGTGCATCAGGCCACTTTGTGAAGATGGTGCATAACGGTATCGAGTACGGCATTATGCAGCTATTAGCCGAAACCTACCAGATATTGAAAAACGGCCTGAAATTGGATAATGAAGCCATTCGCGAAGTTTTTGTAAAATGGAACGAAGGCAGGCTGAAATCATTCCTGGTAGAGATAACCAAAGATATTTTCGCTTATAAAGCTCCCGGCACCGATCATTTGTTATTGGACGATATTAAGGACGAAGCAAAAGCTAAAGGCACTGGCAAATGGACCAGCCAGGTAGCCATGGATTTGCAGGCGCCGATACCTACCATCGATACGGCTGTATCTATGCGCGATCTTTCGAAATACAAAGAAACACGTGTTGAAGCTTCAAAGGTTTACAGCAAGGTTGATCCGCAATTGGATGTAAACAAAGATGAGTTTTTGGTACAGCTGGAGCAGGCTTACTTCTTCAGCACGGTTATAACTTACGCGCAGGGCATGTTTATGCTGGCAAACGCATCGGCTGAATACAAATATGATCTGCACCTGGGTGAGATTGCCAAAATATGGCGCGGCGGCTGTATCATCCGTTCAGAATTCCTGAATGATATTTACAACGCCTACCACAAAAATGCAGGGCTTAAACACCTATTGTTGGATGAAGGTGTGGAAAAACAAGTTAGCGCTTCTGCTGGCGATGCGCGCAAGGTAATTTCTGAAGTTATTGCCGCAGGCATTGCAGCGCCATCGTATGCAGCAAGCATCAGCTATTTTGATAACTTCCGCACCGGCCGTATGCCATCAAACTTAACACAGGCCCAGCGCGATTATTTTGGCGCCCATACCTATGAGCTGATTGGCAAAGAAGGCACATTCCATACACAGTGGGTGCCAAAATCATAAGCCTCACCTAAATCCTCTCCAACCGCATGTCGCCTTAGCTTAGCGGTGGCGCAAGGAGAAGACTTTAAAGCAACTTTTGGCTTTTAGAACCCTCTCCTTTGGAGAGGGCAGGGTGAGGCCAATAATTTTAAACAAAAAACAGCGATATAATTTAAATATCATGGACTCAACAAAAAATCAACCGACCATCTTTATCATTTTCGGTGGCACCGGCGACCTGAATGCCCGCAAACTTGCACCAGCATTATATAACTTATATCTTGATGGGTGGCTGCCAAAGCAGTTTTCCATTGTTGGCACAGGTCGTACTAAACTGGCCGACGAAGATTTTCGCAAGATGCTGCTGGATGACATCAACCAGTTCTCGCGCAGCGGAAAAGCCGACAAAAAGAAATGGGATGAATTCCAAAAAAACATTTTTTACCAGGCATCAGATATTAATGATGCGGAAACCTACAAAGAGTTTGGTAAAAAGATAGATGCGCATAACGCCGAATGGAACACCAAAGCTACCGTGATCTATTACATGGCCGTATCGCCGAATTTCTTCCCAATTATTGCTACCAACATATCAAAAGCCGGTTTGGCTGAGGATAAGGAACATACCCGTATTGTAATTGAAAAACCTTTCGGGCATGACCTGGAAACTGCAAAAGAATTGAATACGCTTTTGAGCGGTATTTATGATGAAAAGCAGATCTATCGTATTGACCATTACCTCGGTAAGGAAACCGTGCAAAATATAATGGCGTTCCGCTTTGCCAACTCCATCTTGGAGCCGATTTGGAACCGTAATTATATCGAACACGTACAGATATCTGTTACCGAACAATTAGGTGTTGAAGAACGCGGCGATTATTACGATGGCGCCGGCGCTTTGCGCGATATGATACAGAACCACTTGCTGCAACTATTGTGCTTAGTGGCTATGGAAACGCCGGTTAACTTCAGCGCTGATGAGGTGCGTAACCGTAAGGTGGATGTATTACATGCTATGCGCCGTTTTTCTCCTGAAGATGTTCGTAATTCGGCCGTGCGCGGCCAGTATGGCAAGGGGTGGATGGAAGGCAAGGAAGTTGCCGGCTACCGCGAAGAGCCAAAGGTAAACCCGGATTCGAATACCGAAACATTTGCCGCCATTAAGTTTTTTGTGGATAACTGGCGCTGGCAAGGCATTCCGTTTTACCTGCGTACCGGTAAAAGGCTGCACCAGTCGGCATCGGTTATTACCATACAGTTTAAGGATGTGCCGCACAAAGTATTCCCTGTTGAGGCAGCTGAAAGCTGGCAACAAAACCGTGTCATCATCAGCATACAACCTGAAATGAGCGTACGCTTGCAGGTACAGGCCAAACGCCCGGGATTGGATATGATACTGAATACCGTTGATATGGTATTCGATTACAAAGGCACTTATACCAGCCAGGCGCCTGAAGCATATGAAACTTTATTGCTTGATACCATGTTGGGCGACCAAACGCTATTTATGCGCGGCGACCAGGTGGAAGCTGCATGGGAACTGGTAATGCCGGTGTTGAATACCTGGACTAACAAAAAAAGCCTTAATTTCCCTAACTATTCAGCCAATTCATGGGGGCCTGAAAGCGCTGAGGCTTTAATAGCCCGCGATGGTTTTACCTGGTTTACCCTGCCGCTGAGCAATAAAAAATAATTTATGAAAGCGAAATTAAATGTGCTGAAATCGCCTGATGATGTGCTGGTAAACCTGGCAAGCCTGTTTGTAACGCTTGCCGGGCAGGCTATAGCTGACACAGGCCGGTTTTCAATAGCATTATCGGGTGGGAGTTCGCCAAAGAAATTATACGAATTACTTGCATCAGATGCTTTTAAAAATAAGGTAGATTGGGAAAATGTACATTTCTTTTTTGGCGATGAGCGCTATGTGCCCCATACCGACAAGGATAGCAACTACCTGATGGTAAAAACAGCTTTGTTTGATCCACTGCAGATTGACAGCAGTAATATATTTGCCGTTGATACCAGCGAAAGCCCCGAAGCTGCAGCTGAAGATTATACGGAAAAAATAACCGGATTTTTCGGCGATGCGCCGCTTAATTTCGACCTGATATTATTGGGATTGGGCGATAACTCGCATACAGCATCATTATTCCCCCAGACCCCAGTATTGCATGATACTACTGAATCTGTAAAATCAGTCTATTTAACCGATCAGCAGGTTTACCGTATTACTTTTACCGCCCCGTTGATTAATGCAGCGCATCATATAGCGTTTTTGGTTTATGGCGAAGGCAAAGCCGAAGCAGTACATCATGTGCTGGAAGATAGCCGCGATATAGAAAACTACCCGGCACAATTAATATCACCTGTACATGGCGATGTGATCTGGTACCTGGATGAAGCTGCTGCTTCTAAAATAACCCATTAATATCGTCCCCCAAAAAGGTATTTTTAAGCGTAAAGAAACTTGCGAAGTTTTTAAAACTTCGTAAGTTTTTTCTTTTCTAAACCATGCAAGGGTTTCTGACTATTTGCGTTTTGACTTTAGATGAAATGGCTTTCGTGGATTTTTCTCCATACGTTCAGCTATGCCTTCTGCCAGCCATTGGTAATACTCTCCCAAAAACGGATCGGGCTGATTTTTGCGTATATCAACAAACATTGGCTTGCTTTTTTCCCATGCAGTTGTTACGAATGAACCGAGCGTTTTATCAACCAATTCCATATTGATCAACCCTTCGGCAACCATCATCCCCAACGATTCCATTTGCTGGCCGAACTGGATTAGTATTACCTGTTCTTTGGCTGGCAATTTACCCATTTCGGCCCAGGTGCTTGGCAGCTCCTTGCTATTGATGTAATGAAGCAATTCTACAAACTCCTTTGTTTGAAACTGGCGCAATACCTCAAGTGTAAGCTGATCATGGCGGCTGCGCGCGGCGGTCTTAACTTGTGCGAGGCCAAATATCACCGCTACAATTACAGATAAGGTAAGCGCGATATTGGCAATATTGGTAATGGTTTGACTGGTCATCATAAGTATAAAGATAAATCATTATTTTTTTACCACAGAGGACACAGAGGTTTTACACAGAGGGCACTGAGATTTAACTTCTCTGGGATCTCTGTGTTTTTTCTCCGCGCACTCCGTGGTTAATAATTAAACATGCTCAATTTTAAATGGCTTATCATAATAATTGATGATCTCCACCAATATCAAATTAGGCACCCAACTCAAAAAGGCGATAATAATGTAGTTGTATTTAAAATCGACCCCATTGCCAAAAATGGTGAACAGGTATATATAAAACCTTAAAGTAACCGCCGCAAAAGCCAGCCCATAGCTCCTCCGCATCATGCGGATATGTTCGTTTACCCGGCCTTTCATTATCAAAGACCAGGCGTAAAAAGTAAACAAGACCCACAGGGTATTTTGTGTTAAAAAGGAAATGAAGACTCCTGTTCCGCGGTTGATAAAGAAAGTCATGACATAAGCGCCCGGCGCTGCAAAAAATAATACGCCGAATACATATATTTTGCCCAACGCCTTGTGCAGTGGGCGATTGGTGTACACCTTTTTTGAGAATTGGAAAAAGCCAACCAGCAAAATTATGCTGCTGCCGATGATGTGGCAATAAAACGCGGGCATGTACCAGCCGGTTTTAATGGCGGCCTGTTTCAGTTGCAGAAAAAAAGGATGATTCTCTATCCCATACATGTAAAATATTCCGCCGCACAGCATCAGTATCCATATCAGCGCAAAATATCTTAAAACAGGTTTCATTAATTATTTGCCGCAAGGGTTCCCGCCTGTTGTTTAAGTTTTTGATCTATCCAGTTGATATTGTATTTGTCAATAACGGTTAATGAATCATCAACACTTACATTCGTTTTACCGTCATCGCTATAATATTTATTAAACCGCATTGTAAAAGCGTCAACCCACTTCTTGTTTTTGAATTGATAGCCGTACGAAGCATATATTTCGTTTTTCATATACCGCAATACTTCAGGCGTAACACGGTCAACTGCTTTATTGTCAATTACATAACAGCCTTTAAGGTAATTGTCGTTCAGTTTTACAAATTGTGTACAGCCGAATACCCGGTCACTTTTTAACGCCTCAAGCTTGCCATTTTTTACCTTCAGGTAATAGTAGTTTGGGGCGATAGTCATCTCTCCAACCAGTAATGGCTGATCGAACTCAGTTGTTGTTTTAAACTCATAAAGCGAATCACCAAGTGCAGTAACTTCGTTTTCGTTGCACAGATCGGAGGTTAAACCTTCCTCTTCTTCCTCGCCCTCGTACGCGCCTGCGCTAAAACCCATCAAACGATTTTTGTTCTTATCTGCCAAAACAACAGTCCTAGTTTCGTACAGGCCACCCCTTCCGCCAACATAATCATCATATAGAGAATAAAACGCGCTCTCTAACCAGTTCTTATCGGTACTTTTTGTTCCTTTGAAGTCAATCGACAGGCTTGCGCTAGCTTCGCCCTCGTCTTCACCATTCTTTCTCAGGGGATTTGTAAACTCGTGTATATTTTCGATCAACCCAAGATCGACAAGGAAAGACGGCGGGATTACCAGCGCGTTTCCATCAGTGCGTGAATTATATTCCATGATATTGGTTGAAGCACTGTCAGTTAGTATAAATGAGTGGTTAAGGAACTTAATTTTCGGCAGCGCATCGCCAATGCTAAAGCCCGCTATCTTTTCACCAATAGTAGTGTCGCTTTTTAAATAAAAGAAATCATCTCCATTGCGTAATACAGCGAGGTTATCGTCATTAACAAGCGGGAATATCTGGTCGTAGGAAACCGGCACTACCAGTTTTCCTGTTAAGTTATAAAGACCTCTTTTTCCTTCTTTTTGTACCTCTACAAGTCCGTTTATCGTTCCGTTCACATTGCGTACAAGATCGTAATTTGTGGGTATTATCTCTTGTAATTCAGGGTTCACTAAACCCATTTTATAGGTAGCTGTAAAATTACGGCTATCTATTGTATCACCGTTATATGTGCCTTTTGTTACGTAATAATATGTCTTGCCGTTCACATGGTCAAACCATACCACACTATCATACTTTGCTTTTAACTTTTCGGCAGTTTTGAACGCATTTAGCGTTATCGCTTTAAAGGCGGCCGTGTCGGGCACCATTTGGGCGCGTATCTTATTCTCATAAGCTAAATAATCTTTTATAAACAGATCAGTTTTTACTTTAATGAATTTATATTGATGATCGGCTATTCTCATTATGCTGAAAGTAATGGAGGAATTGCCCGCGTCTGTCTTGTCGGCTGAAAATATAACAGGAACCTTCACAACGGAGATATCGGGGTTTGCATAAAGGATATTCGCATTATCAACACCCAGGTCCAATTTAAAAAGCGGATGTGCTTTCCCGTTAAGCGCAGTTTGTCCGGTCAGCACCTTAAGTAATAATGCCACTTTTGGACTTTTGCTCTCAGCAAAGTAATTGCTCAGGCTGTCCATATTTCCGCTTCCAAGCTGAGCTCCGAAGCTTTTTACAAACTGCGTGATCTCATTTGTATCGGCCTTTCTGAAATATTTGGCCTTCACAAAGAAGAAAAGGCAGATAAATGCCACTACCAGGCACAAAATTGTAATAAGTAAAGGTTTCTTTTTCATAGTACCAATATATAAATTTTTCAATAATTCAGCATTCTTTTGGGAAGACTGTAATTTCAATTACGAGTTCCCTTCCAAAATTAAGATATAGATAAATTGGGGCCATCTTAAACATAATTATAGTTAAAATCTATATTATATAATAACTATATATAGTTTATCGATTTCGATTTTTGTACCTTTGAGGCCAAATACTGATAAACATGATAACTATAGGACAAGAATTTCCAAAATTTTCTAAAAAAGCAGTAGTTAGCATTGAAAAAGGAAAAGAGTTTGAAACACTTACTTCTGATTATTTTGCTAATGAAGATAACGTATGGGCCGTAATGTTCTGGTGGCCAAAGGATTTTACTTTTGTTTGCCCTACCGAAATTGCCGAGTTCAATAAAAACTACGGCGAGTTCCGCGATCGCGACACCCGTTTGATCGGCGCTTCTACCGACTCGGAGTTTGTGCACCTGGCATGGAGAAATAATCACGACGATTTGCGTGATTTGAAATTCCCGATGCTGGCCGATACTTCAAAATCTCTTGCCGAGGAATTAGGTATATTGGAACCAACCGAAAAGATCGCTTACCGCGCTACTTTCATTATCGATCCACAAAATATCGTTCGCTGGGTATCTGTTAACGACCTGAGCGTTGGCCGTAATGTAAAAGAAGTACTGCGCGTACTTGACGGTTTGCAAACTGACGAGCTTTGCCCATGCAACTGGGAAAAAGGCCAGGAAACCCTTACTGCATAATTTTACCTGTCCCCGATTTTTAACCACAGAGAACACAAAGAGAAAAACACAAAGATCACAGAGCTATTTATAAAACAACTCCGTGTACTCTGTGAAAACCTCTGTGCCCTCTGTGGTTAATTTTTACTTCTTTTATCTATATAAAAAAGCATGAGCGAAATAACAGAAGCCATAAGCGAATTATTGGAAAGCATAGGCGTTGATGGTTTTTACCGAACAGAAAGCCTTAGCCTGCTTGAAGCAGGCGACTCGCGCTACCTGCGCGATTTTAAGTTGAACTTTACCAGCATACTCACATCCGAGCACCTGGCCGTTAAGGAATGTGCCTTGCTGGCATTGAGCATAGCTGCAAATAATAATAACCGCCCACTTATACAATACTATTTTAAGATAGCCGAAGACAACGGCGCTACAGCTTCAGAAATAGCCGAACCGGCTGCCTGCGCATCACTTTTGGCATCGAACAATGTGTTTTACCGTTTCAGGCATTTTACACAGAAGGAAAAATATACCCAAATACCGGCACGTATCCGCATGCAGATTATGATGAAACCGGTAACCGGAAAAGAGTTTTTTGAGCTGATGAGCCTGGCTGTTTCGGCGGTTAATGGCTGCGAAATGTGCGTAAATGCCCACGAAGATTCGCTCATTAAAATGGGCACAACCGAAGAGCGGATATTTGATGCGGTACGCATTGCATCACTGGTTACAGCTACCGGCAAAGTGATTTATTAGCATATTTTTTGTAAAAAAAAAGATGGGTTTAAAAAATTCATCTTTTTTTCATAAATTGTGCTTATAAGGCTAATAAAAATTTGTTTTTTTAATTTTAAAAGCGCTAATTTTATGCCAAGATTAAACAAACCCCGCTTCCATATACTATTATCGGATTATAAAGTGTCTTTTGTGGGGGAATACTAAACATTTTTAATTGTTAATTTTTTTTAAAAAACGAAGCCGCCCTATTAAAACAGGACGGCTTTGTTGTTACATATATACTTATAGGTTAATGAGCATCGGCAGCAGCTTTCAATTTTTTGAAAGGCTGCAGGTATAATAATGGTATGGAGAACAACATTACCAAACCCGCTATCCAATAAGCATCCGCATAAGTTAGCAATAGGGTTTGCCTGGTAACAGTGCCTTCAATTGCCGCATAAGCCATATGTGTGGCATCGCTCAATGATTTCCCTTTAGCTTCAAAGTTTTGTACCAGGCCGTTAAAGCGGTCGGTAAACGCATTGTTATAAGGGTTGATATTGGTAAGCAGGTTATTGCGATGTACGCCTTCGCGGATATGTATAATGGTGGTAAGCGCAGCAATGCCAAATGCACCGCCCAATTGCCGCATCATATTATTCAACCCTGATCCCTGGCCAAGTTCAGAACCTTTAAGATCGGCCATAGCTAGTGTTGTTAATGGCACGAACAACAAGGCCATACCCACACCGCGTATTACCAGCGGCCAGAAGAAATCTCCAGTGCCGGAATTTAATGTCGATTTAGCAAGCATACTGGTAAACACAAAAAACAGGAACATGCCTATGGTAGCCATAAACTGGGCCGGTATGCCGCCATTGAGCATCTTGCCAATAAATGGCATCATTATAATGGTACATAAACCGCCCGGGAACAGGATAAGGCCGGTCTGCTCAGCCGAGAACCCTAACAGGCTCTGGCAAAAGATCGGGAAAACGAATACCGATCCGTATAAACCAAACCCAAGCACAAAAGAAGTAAACATCCCCACCGCGAAACTTCGATGTCGCATAATGGAGAAGTTCACAATCGGGTGCTCCGTGCTCAGTTCCCTCCAGATGAACAGCAAGGTGCCTAAAACGGCAGTTACGGTTAATACCAGTATGTAAGTTTTCGCAAACCAGTCTTCCGATTCGCCTTTTTCCAGTATTACCTGCAAGCTGCCTACAGCAAGGGCCAGCAGCGCTATGCCCCACCAGTCGATAGGTTTTCCTCTTTCTGCTTTAGCCGTTGGCCTGATGTAAGTAACTGCGAGAAATGCAGCCAAAGCGCCAACCGGGATGTTTACATAGAATATCCATGGCCATGAGTAATTGTCCGTGATCCAGCCGCCTATTGTAGGGCCCACAGTTGGGCCTACAACCGCGCCCAAGCCAAATAGCGCCGTAGCTGTGCCAATCTCTTCGCGGGGCCAGGTTTCAATTAATATCGCCTGTGAAGTTGATATCAAGCCGCCACCTGCAACACCCTGTATAATCCTGAATATTATCAGTTCGTTAAGGCCGTGAGAATTACCGCAAAGGAATGAGGCGATTGTAAACAATATAATAGAGCCTATATAATAACTCTTACGACCAAAAAAGCTGCCCAACCAGCCCGACATGGGCAATATGATAACGTTTGCAACCGCATAGCCGGTGGTTACCCAGGCAACATCTTCCAATGTTGCGCCCAGGTTGCCTTGTATTTGCGGTACGGATACGTTTACTATCGTGGTGTCGATCAGCTCCAGCAAGGAAGCCATGATCACCGTGATGGTAATGATCCATTTTCTAAAACCTGTTTCAGCCATTGTTAAATTAATTAGTCTTTATATATAACCGATACGTTTACGCTCATACCCGGACGGAGTTTAGCCATCACGTCCTTATCAGCGTGTATCAGTATTTTAACAGGTACGCGTTGTACCACCTTCACGTAGTTGCCGGTAGCGTTATCAGGAGGCAGTAAAGAGAACTTAGCGCCGGTTGCAGGCGAAAAGTTGTACACTTCACCTTCCAGTTTCAGTTCAGGATAAGCATCAACCTCAATATCAACCTTTTGGCCTGTGCGTATCTTGTCGAGCTGTGTTTCTTTAAAGTTGGCGGTGATGTAAATGCTGTTATCATTCACCACCGAAAACAACGTTTGCCCTGCCTGTACCAACTGGCCTAACTGAATGTTCTTTTTTGATACAATACCACTTGCCGGTGCAATAATGGTAGTATATGACAATTGCAGCTTTGCAAAGTCAACATCAGCCTGGCGTTGTGTAACGCCGGTATTGGTTTGCTGTAACTGGTTTTTGGTAGCGCCAACTTGTTCCTGGGCAGCTTTATACTGATCGTTTGCAGCCTTGTAATTAGCCTGGGCAACTTCAAGATCAGCTTTTGACTGGTCGAACTGTTGCTGGGTGATCGAACCGTCTTTTATCAGGTTTGCATAACGTGCATAATCTTTGCTCACCTGGTCGAGCTTAGCTTGTGCCGAAGCAACGCCCGCATAGGCAACTGCCGAATTTGCTGCATACGTATAAACCTGTGATTGGCCTACATTTACGCCGGCGCTGGCGTTTTTCTGTGCATCTAAAGCTTGTTCCAGCTTCACTTTGTAATCGCGGTCGTCCAGTTTTACTAAAACCTGGCCGGCATTTACATGCTCATTTTCCTGGAAATCTATACTGTCAACATATCCGCCTACGCGGGCTACTACAGGGCTTATATCGCCGTCGATCTGCGCGTCGTCAGTATCAACATGCTTGCTATAGTATATGTATTCTTTCACCCCGAAAACGATACCTGCTAAAAGCACTATGCCTAATATAATAGGAAGCACTCTGTTAGGTTTCTTTTTTGGTTCTTCTTCTGGTGTGTGTTTCTGTGCCATTTTATGTTAATTATTGAATTATTAATGAGTGATAAGTTGTTTTTATTTATTCAACGTTCCGGTTGATTTAATTAAAGTATAGTAAGCAAGGCCTGCATCAGCTTTAGCCAGTTCCAGGTTTATTTGTGCCTGGTAAAGCAATGTTTCAGCATCTGCACGGTCGGTAGCCGAAGCAGTGTTGCTCTGGTATTTCGATTGCAGTATCTTGTTGTTTTCACCTGCCTGTGCTATGGATGTTTGCAGCAATTGTATCTTATCCACAGCAGCAACATAGTTTTGATAATCCTGGTTAACCTCGTCCTTTACATTGTCCAGCGTTATGCCACGGTTTATATCTACTTCTTCCTTTTGGATATTTGCCTGGGCAACTTTGTTTTTGTTTGTCCATAGCGCGCCGAAGTTCCATGATAAAGTAGCCCCAATTGTTACCGGCGTAATGTAATTTTCGCCTGTTGGGAAAGGATTCGCAGCAACATCAACATAATAGCCACCTACCGATGCTGATAAGTTTGGCAGCACGTTGGCTTTTGTATCTTTTATAGTGATGTCGGCTACACGACGGCGGATATCAAGTTGTTTCAACTCCTGGCGGTTCTGATAGGCACTATCGAGATAAGCGGTAAGTGGTGCAACATTACGGCCGTCGTCTACCAGGGTATCAATGTGGATAGTTGTTGTTTCAGGCAGGCCAAGCAACACATCAAGGTTATAGTTGATAACCTTACGGTTGTTTTCCAGGTCGATGCCGTTCAGCTGAATGTTTGCTTTTTGCAATTGAAAACGTAAAACGTCGTTCTTGGTAACTAAACCCTGGTCAAAAAAACGTTGCGACTGGTGTATTTGCGCGTCCACAGTACTAATATTCTGGTTAACTACTTTTATACTTTGCAGCACCTTGTACAGGTTATAATATTCGCTGATCACATCGTAAGCGATCTCGTTTTTGTCCTTATCAGCATCCAAACGCGAAACCTGGGTAAGCAGGTCGGTGCTTTGGCGGGCATATTTCATTTTATTGCCGCCGAATATGGTTTCGTTAAGGGAAGCAATACCAAGGTACGCATTCGCGCCGGTAGGCAGGGCGATCCTTTCCGGGCCGAAGGCCAGTACGTTAGCCGGTATTTCGGCACGGTCATAAGTTAAGCTAACAGAGCCGGTCGGCAGCGCTTTGTCTTTTGCCTGGTTGTATTGCGATACAGCTTCGTCTATCTTAGCCTGCGAATACTTAAGGGTTTTGCTGTTGTCTAATCCGAGCTTTACTGCTTCCTGTAGGGTAAGCGTGCGGTCTTGTGCCTGGCTATTGCTGCTTATGGCTATCAGTATTATAGCAACAAGCAAAGCCAGCATTGACATTTTAAACAATTGTTTGTGTGATATATTAATTTGTGTGTTCATGTTCATGTAATAAATAGGCTTTTAGTAATGTTTTAAGGTATGATTTAACACGGGGCTTAAATTTTTCCTCGAGGTTTTTATCGTCCTGTATGTCGTAACCCAGCATGGTCGATGTCATGTGCGGGGTATTAATAATAAAGTTTTTTGTGCCGTATATAGTGGCGACCACCATGTCCGCATCAACATTCTTATTGAACTCGCCGTTTTCAATGCCTTCAGCCATTATTTTTTTTAGCTCGATGCAATTTGTCATTACAATACTGGTCAGCTTATCGGTCAGGTCACCGCGTTTTGTCTTTGACAGTTCCTGGTAAAGCATTTTCTGAAAGCAGTTATTAACCACAACCCTATCGGCATACAGATCGATATATTTCTCCATCTTTTGCCAGGTGGTAAGGTTTTCATCGCTGCCCAGTTCCTGTAAAATCTCTTTAAAGGAATTGATTTTGCGGTTAAAAACCGACAGGAACAACCCTTCTTTCGAACCAAAATAATAGTTCAGCATTGCCATATTTACGCCGGCTTCACCCGAGATAGCACGGGTGGAGGCGCCATCATATCCGAGGTCCGAGAATACGCGCTCGGCAACATCGAGGATATGGTCTTTCTTATCTATTTTATCTTTGTCCATTTTCTTAATCCGGTACAAAGTTAATCAAACGATTGATTAAAGCAAAATAAAATTTATATTAAATTACAATTAACTGACTGTCAACACTCAAAAACTAATCGATTGATTAAATTTTATCATTAAACCGCTATTTTACCATTTTGTTACACAAGCAATAAATATGCCTGTTTATCTTTCGGTATATTTGAATTTATGAAACGTATTCTACTGTCTGCCTTATTTATAACGATCACTTTTTGTGTATTTGGACAAACCGCCCCGCCATCTGATCTCGCTACTATCGAGCAAAGCTTTAAAAAGCTGGATGTGCTTGGTAGTGTGCTATATGTAGCGGCACACCCCGATGATGAAAATACCCGACTGCTGGCTTACCTGGCGCAGGAAAAACATTACCGCACAGGCTATCTTTCCTTAACCCGCGGCGATGGCGGCCAAAATCTCATCGGTAATGAGCAGGGTTCGGAGCTGGGTTTGATACGTACGCAGGAACTTTTAGCCGCGCGGCGGATGGATGGTGCCGAACAATTTTTTACCCGTGCAAACGATTTTGGCTTCTCCAAAGGGCCGGGCGAAACGCTGAAGATATGGGACAGGGAAAAAGTATTGAACGATGTAGTTTGGGTGATACGCAAATTCAGGCCGGATGTGATCATTTGTCGTTTCCCTACTACCGGCGAAGGCGGCCACGGGCACCATACCGCTTCGGCTATACTGGCACAGGAAGCATTTACCGCCGCCGCCGACCCAAACCGTTTCCCTGAACAACTGAAATATGTACAAGTTTGGCAGGCTAAACGTTTGCTTTGGAATACCTTCAACTTTGGTTCGGTAAATACCACGGCGGCCGACCAGCTTAAAATTGACGTAGGCGTATATAATCCCATATTAGGTAAAGGTTACGGCGAAATAGCCGCCGAAAGCCGCTCAAATCACAAAACACAGGGCTTCGGATCGGCAAAAACGAGGGGTGAAGCAGTGGAGTATTTTAAAACCATATTGGGCGATGCGCCAAAAACCGACCTGATGGATGGCGTGAACACCACCTGGGCACGTGTCGGCGCACCGGAAATTGGTGATGAATTATCGGCCATACGGCAAAAATTTAATGTGGACCATCCGGATCAATCTGTGCCTGCTTTGGTGAAATTATTGGATAAGGTTGAAAAAGTGAAGGATGATTACTGGCGTACGCAAAAAACAAAGGAATTGGACGATTTGATAGCGGCGTGTGCAGGTTTGTGGTTTGAGGCTTATTCAGAACAGCCGGTTTATGCATTGGGGGATACAATAAATGTAATTGCTCAAACCATTAAAAGATCCAACTATTTAGTGCGCCCTTCATTGATCTATGTGAATACGGATAACAATAACGGGCTGACAGGTATTTTAGGCCATGACTTATTACATCAAGATATGTCATTAAATGAAATGGAGACGGGTTCTTTCAAGGTGCCTGTATCATATTTTAATATAACGCAACCATATTGGCTCAACGAGCCGCATGGCATTGGAATTTATACTTTACCTAATGATACACTGGCCGGAAATCCTGAAAACCCTTATCAAATAAAAGCTACGTTTGAATTTTCGATAGACGGCAAGACACTACGTTTTCAACGACAAGTAGAATACAAATACACCGATCCCGCCCGTGGCGAACTATATGAGCCACTGGTAATTGCCCCGCCGGTTACGGCTAATATTGAGGCGAAGGATTATATCTTCAACTCCAAACAACCGCAAACTGTGCAGGTAAAACTGAGAAGCTTTACTAAAAGTAGCGGCAGCATCAGCATACAACCGGTCGATGGCTGGAAGATCAGCCCGGCTAAAATAGATTTTAGCGGCAAAAATAAAGGTGACGAATGGGCTGTGGATTTTACCGTTGAACCAACGGATAGCAAACCTAAAACCAGCATTTTTAAGGCTGAGGTAACCGCCAACGGGCAAACATTTTCATTAGGGATAAGAACTATCGCTTATAATCATATCCCAACTATTACTTATTTTCCGCCCGCCGAGGCTAATCTTATTAACCTCGACCTAAAAACCGCTGGCAAAAAAATTGGCTACATTGCCGGCGCAGGCGATATGGTGCCTGATGCTTTGCGACAGGTTGGTTACGATGTGCACATACTCGCGGAAAACGAGATCATGAACGGCGACCTCTCAGTTTACGACGCGATAGTTACCGGAGTGCGCGCTTATAATGTGGATAGCCGCCTAGCCTATGAGCAACCCAAACTGCTGGAATATGTGAACAATGGCGGCAACCTGGTGGTACAGTACAATAATAACGCAGGTTTGGTTACGCGTGATATTGGCCCGTACCCGTTCCGACTGGTAAACCAGCGCGTGACGGATGAAACGGCAAAAGTTACATTCGCTGATCCTCAAAATGAAGTTTTGAACTATCCCAACAAAATAAACGACAGCGACTTTGACGGCTGGATACAGGAACGCGGCCTGTATTTTGTAAGCGACATCGACCCAAAATACGCAACCCCGCTGGAAATGAACGACCCCGGCGAAGCGCCCAACAAAGGTTCGTTAATTGTGGGGGATTATGGCAAGGGCAGGTTTGTCTATACTTCGCTTGATTTCTTTAGGGAATTACCAGCCGGCGTACCCGGTGCCTATCGTTTGTTTGTAAATTTATTGAGCCAGCCAAAAAAATAAACAATTGATTAGGCAGCAATGTATTAATAATATAAATTTGCAGCATATAACAACAGCACTATGGCACACCACGAGCATAAAAAAGAGGAAGAAGAAAAAAACTACGATTTTGTTTATTACCTGGTAGGTATCGGGTCGGGTTTATTTACCGGCGCAATTCTGCAAGTGGGAATGTTCTGGGCACTAGTTGGTGGTTTATTAGGCTTGCTTACGGCAGCCTTCTACGTAAACGTGCTTACCAAAGGCCGCGAAGTTTAAATAGCAAGTTTTTCAAATTTTCATAAAATAGAACGGTTATATGGCTTTGCTATATGGCCGTTTTTTATTTGGTTCGTAGTTAATGCTTCATAGTTCATAGCAACGTAAAGTCAATGCAGGTACCATGAACCATGATCTATGAACCATCAACTAAATATCGATCACTTCTTTCTTTTTCCGGCTTTTCATGCGTTTGGGGATAAGCTCCAGTATCTCGGCTTTGAGGGCTTCTATCATGCGGCGCTTGAGATAGTTATTTTGCACTACTATGCTTACCTCTCGGGCGGGTTCGGGCTCTTTAAAATAGCGCACTTTGTCTAACTGTTTGTCGTTGAGCTCGGAAAGGGCGAGTTCGGGGAGGATAGTAGCGCCGTTGTTTTCATCAACCATACGTTTTAGTGTTTCTACGCTGCCGGTATTATATTCAAAATGCTGGAAACCTTTTGTGGCCTTACGCCGCTGGCAGATATTAAGCACCTGTTCGCGCATACAGTGGCCTTCGTTCAATATCCATATTTCTTCCATATCGATATCTTCCGGCACAATGCTTTTCTTTTTTGAGAGCTTGCTGTTTTTAGATACATAAGCCACAAAGTTTTCATAAAAAACAGGTATTTCCTTTAAAGTACTTTCATGCAGCGGGGTTGAAAGTATACCGCAATCTATTGTACCGAGCTTAATCTGCTGGATGATCTGTTCTGTTGTTTGCTCCCATATGATGAGCTTTACCTGCGGATATTTTTCAATAAAACCATGCAATAACTTCGGCAATATATAAGGCGATACGGTGGGAATAATGGCTACCTTCAATTCTCCGGAAAGGTCCTTTTGCCTGTCGTTGATGAGCTCTTTTATTTTTTCGCTTTCAGCCAGCAGGATCCGTGCCTGGAAGATAATATCTATACCTATTTCGGTAGGTGATACCGGCTGCTTGCTGCGGTCGAATATTTTTACGCCGAGCGTATCTTCCAGCTTCTGGACTTGCATGCTCAGCGTGGGCTGCGTAACAAAGCATTTTTCAGCCGCCAGCACAAAGCTGCGGTAAGTATCAACCGCTACAATGTATTCAAACTGAACTAAAGTCATTTTATAGCTATAATCTATTCAAATATAAAACTAAATAGTTATTAACTATAAAATGCTTTGAAATTATCCAAATATTGAAATGCTCCACAGTTCATTTTCTACTATGAACTATGAACCATCAACTATGAACTAAATAACAATCACCAACCGTTTCCCGCCGGGAATCTCCTTTTGCCATGCCATTTCAACATCCTTTAATGGGGCAGTTACAGTATCGATGATCAATTTACCATCGGCGGCTAACTGGAACATCTCTGGCAATAGCTCTGTAAATAAACGCTTCATATCCTCCGGAGGTAAGCTGCCTAAACCTGATCCCGATATTTCAATATCTGAGCTTCTCAATACGCCCGACGACAATTGTATCTTATCACCTGCCATACCGCCAACGGTAATATACCTAACACTGTGGCTTGCACCTCCCTTGCCCTGGAAGGCCGCAAAAACCAGCTCTGCCGGGTGGCCCCACAGGTAGTCTATTACCACATCAATAGGTGTTTCTTTGTGAATTTCCTTCAGGCGTTTTATGATATGCTCATCACCCTGGTTAAGTGATATGGTCTCATCGGCGCCTAAATGCAGCAGTCTTTCAAGCGACGCTGCATTTCTGCCGGTAACAATTATCTTTTTTGCACCGTAATGTTTGGCAATTTGCACGGCGGTCATGCCTGTAACACCGGTAGCGCCATTAATTAATATTACCTCGCCGGGCTTTAGTATAGCACGATAACAAATGGCTGCGCCGGCACCCATAACCGCGTTAGGCAGGGCAGCTGCGGTAGCATCGTCAATACCGGCAGGTAATATTACCGTCCGCTTCTTATCTATCAATGCTTTTTCGGCTATCATGGCCGAGCCGCCGAAGCCGTAAACGCGTGTGCCGTCGGCTAATTCGCCAACACCGTCAATGCCTGCTATTTTTGGCTTGTTATCAGTTTCGCTGCTGTAATGGTGGCCACTTGTTATGCCTTTATCAAGATTTTTAACGGCTGCGGCTTTAACTGTGATCAGTACCTGGTCGTCGTTTTCAATTATTGGATCGGCAAAATTACTATACTTTGGTGTTGTGCCGGGTGTATATACTGCTGCCTTCATGTTGTCTTTTTTATTTATACAAAGATGCGAAGCCTTGCATCCTCCAGGCAATAACATTTGTTATCAAATTAAGTTAGCTTTGTATTTTTCTTTCAGCAGTTTGTTTTTGATGCGGCTCAAATGTACGGTGGTTATACCCAGGTACGATGCAATATAATGCTGCGGTACCCGCTGAATGAGCTGAGGCTTTTGTTTAATGAGATTGAGGTAGCGCTGCTGCGGCGTATCGCGGATGAATGACAGGAACTCGCGCATATAATGCAGCTGCCGTTCATAAATAACCTCTATTATCTCGTTCAAAAACTCCGGGTCTTTGCCCAATTTGGCCATAATGTTTTCGAAATCGCTTTTATGCAGTACATGGATGATGCACGGTTCGATGGTTTCGATAGTGAACATACCGGGAATATTCTTTCGGAAACTTTCCAGTGAGGCAAGCCCTTCGCCCTCAAAAAAAAATTGAAAGGTGGTGTCTTTGCCATTATTGTTGAACCAAATCCGCAGGCAGCCCTTTTCAATAACGAAAGATCGTTTGGAGATATCGCCCTCGTGTAAGAGCACTGTTTTGGCAGGCACTTCCATGCGCTTATACATGCCCATGTAGGTATCCCAATGGTGCTGTAAATGCGGGAATTTATCTTTAAACTGGAAAAACATGTTTTAGTTCATTGTTGGTTATTAAAGCACATGAATATATAAATAATCGGCAACAAAAAAGCCCGCCGTATATACAGCAGGCCCCTGATCAGGTTTATTAATTAATTATTTTTTTGTGGTGATGATTATAACGCCATTCCTGCCCTTATCACCATATAAAGCTATAGCGCTTTTATCGCGCAAAATATTTATGCTTTTTATCTTATTGGCATCCATCAGCTTCATATCATCAAACGTTTTTTCTTTACCGTCAATAATCACCAATGCACCCTGGTATGTGGTTTCAAAAATATTTGTACGATATTCGAGTGTTACATTTTTCTTTGTAGTGTCGGGTGGTACAGTCACAACCATCCCGAGGGATACAGCGTTTCTGTCGGTTGGGTAAAGGCTGGTATTATACGGAAATTTTATGCCTTTTTTTGTTGTATCGGCTTTGGTAGCATAGCCGGTAATAACAACATTATTTAACATTTTCCCGTGGTTATCATCGTTAGCTAAAGTAAAACTTATCGGCACTGTGTATTGGGTACGTACGGCTATACCATTTTGCAGGCCGGGGTTCCACTTCGGCGAGGCGCTGAGCACCCGTACCGCTTCCGCTGCCAGGGTTTGGCTTGGGGTGCGCAGTATCGTCATGTCATCTAAACTGCCGTCTGGTTCCACAACAAATTGCACATATACTTTGCCCTGCACATTGGCAAGCCTGTCGGCTGCGGGATATCTTAACGCACTTTCAAGGTATTGATAAAAGCCCGGGAAACTGGGCTCTACCTCAACAGCAGTGAAAACAGGCGCCTGGTTTTTTGGCCGCACGGTATCATGTATACTTATAGCCGAAGCCTGGCCATTTATTCGTGCTAATAATATTCGCCCCTTAATATTACTGTCGATCTTTTTATTAGCAACATTTATTTTTGCTTTAAGACTTGCTGTATCAACCGTACTATCTGGCGGCATTAATTTGATCTCGGTAATCTTTACCAGTGCAGACTTGTTAGCCGGTAATTGGAAAACCTTTGATGCGAAACTGTTCACCCTGGTAACCGCTTTGCTGTTATTCACCGTAGCAGCCGATAATATCAACATTAAAATAAACATCGGCGCCGAAAGGCCGTATTTGATGAGCTTAATCCTTGCCGACCGGTTTTTTTGCAGCATCAGGATGCGTTGTTTGAGCAAACTGCGGTTAAAGAAATTGCTCACCAGCTCATGCTGTGGTGCGTTAAAGGTTTGGCTGAGCAGCAACAGGGCATAATCAGCCTTATCTGTGCCGTTTCTTAGCGTGTAACTATCAGCAATAAACTCATGAATATGTTTTATGGCGAAACGGTAGAAATAAACCACCGGGTTAAACCAGTTAACAATCATCACCGCTTCAATAATGAGCACATCCGCCGAGTGCAGCTGACTCGCGTGTACCTGTTCGTGAGTAGCTATGATATCCTTTTCGGTGATATTTTCATCTAAATTCACTTTGTTAAAAAAGGCGTACGGAGCTGATGGCGCAGGCTGGTTGATGATCTTTCTGAGCGAAATAAGTTGCCAGCCGAACCTGATAATGAGTAAACCAACGCCAACCAGGTATATAATGGCCAGCAGTTCGCCTATGCTTAACGGTGTATGCCCAACAGGTTTATATTGATAAACCAAAACCGGGCTGCCGTATATCCTGGCATGGACTGTTTGGGTTATAAACAGGCTTTTTACCCAGCTCGACTGGATAAGGGGAATAATGAACGACAGCAACGCCGCGCTTACCAGGTATAGCCGGTTAAGTTGGAAAAATGTTTCCTTTTTGAGCAGCAACGCATAAAAACCGAAGAACAGCAACAGGTAAACATTTACCAGTATCAGGTATTCCCACCAGTTCATGATTATATTATTTTTTTAGTTTCTCAATCAGTTTCATTATCTCGTCGGCTTCTTTCAGGTCTATCTTCTCCTTTTTTACAAAATAGGAGAACATCCTTTTTACCGAGTTATCAAAATAACCGTGCATCAGTTTGTCGGTGGCAAAGTTCTGGTACTCATCCTTTGTGATTATTGGGTAATATTCGTGGCTTTTTCCATAGGCAATATGGTCTACAAAACCTTTGGTTTCCAGTATCCTGATGATGGTGGATACCGTATTGTACGCGGGCTTGGGTTCGGGGAGCTGTTCAATAACATCCTTAACATAACCTTTGCCCAACTGCCATAAAACCTGCATCAGTTGTTCTTCGGCGCGTGTTAATTCTTTAATTTCCATTTTTCTCGATTCGTAAATAGGGGTTTAAAAACTATATGTATTCGCAAATACTGAATAAAGCTATAACTAAAATATTAGTTATGCAAATTATTTTAAATTTATTTCAACATTTGCAAATACTCCAACTACAAAAACCTATAAAAAGTATGCATATAACCTTTCATGGCGCCGCGCGGGTAGTAACCGGCAGCAAACACCTTGTTCAATTAAATGATGGCACCAATATTTTGCTCGATTGCGGCATGTTCCAGGGAATGGGCGAGCATACCGAAGACCTTAACGAACAATTCGGTTTCGACCCCAAAAAAGTTAATTATCTCATATTATCCCATGCACATATTGATCACTGCGGATTGATACCACGCCTGGTGGCAGAAGGCTTTGGCGGAACGATATTCTGCACCCCTGCTACGATGGACCTGGCCCGCATACTGATGCTCGACTCGGCCAAAATACAAATGCAGGATGTGGAATACAGCAACAAACACCGCCAGGAAAAAGGATTGCCGCTGCTAACGCCTTTGTATAACGAAGATGACGCGATAGCAGCCATGCACCTGTTTAAAATAGTTGATTATGACACTGAATATGCAATAACACCCCGTGTAAAATTCCAGTTTACCAATGCAGGGCATATTGTGGGTGCGGCGGCAGTGCATTTAACTATACTGGAAGATGCAAAAGAAACCCATATAACCTTCAGCGGCGATGTGGGGCGATATGGTGATTTACTACTTAAAAACCCCGAGGTTTTTCCGCAGGCTGACTATATCCTGATAGAATCGACCTATGGCGATTCGCTGCATAAGGCGCTTGCACCGATAGAGGATGAGTTGCTGGACATTATTAAACAAACCTGCCTGGTGAAAAATGGTAAAGTTATTATCCCTGCGTTTAGTGTTGGCCGCACACAGGAATTACTTTATGCATTAAATTCACTTGAATTGAAAGGCATATTGCCCGATGTTCCTTATTATGTAGATAGCCCGCTATCGGAAAAAGCTACACAGGTAATGATGGCCCATTATGAGGTGTATAACAACCAGGTTCAAACAGTTTTAAAAACCGATGCGAACCCGTTTGGCTTTAAAGGATTGAAATTTATTGGATCGACAGAAGAATCTATCGCGTTAAATACTGATCCGCGACCATGTGTGATTATTTCATCGTCCGGCATGGCTGAGGCTGGGAGAGTGAAGCATCATATTAAAAACAACATCGGAAACCATAAAAATACCATACTGATGGTGGGCTATTGCGAGCCGAATTCGTTAGGCGGCAGGTTGATACGCGGAGACCGCGAAGTGCATATTTTTGGAGAAGAGTTCGAGGTAAAGGCCGAAGTACATTCCATTAAATCGATGAGCGCCCACGGCGATTATGAAGACTTGCTCCACTTCCTCTCCTGCCAGGATCCGGCCCAGGTAAAAACGCTGTTCCTGGTTCACGGTGAATACGAGGTGCAGCAGCATTTCAGCAATACCTTAAAAGGAAAGGGATTTGAGCATATTGAAATACCTTATCAGCACCAACGAATAGATCTCTTGTGAATATTGAATGCCTAATGTCCAATATCGAATAATGAAGTTTCGATATTTAGTATTCAATATTCGGTGTTCAATATTAAATGAAAGCCATCATCTTCCAGGTGAATTACCTGTATTTTCTCTGTTATCATAAATTTCGGCGCTGGTATTTAATAGAGAATATGGTGCTGATAAGGTTTTACCGCTAAATAGTGAAAAACCTCTGGATCGATTACCACACCGGCAAAAAGTTGGTAAAAGATGGCTTTTTGACACAAAAACTTAAAAAAACATCATTTTTACGAATTTTTACAAAAAATGGATAGTTTTTTATGGTTTCTTATAAAAAACATTATCAAATAAGTTGCTCATTAATCATATTGCATTTTTTGAAGCATTTTATGGTAAAAAACAAACAGTTTTGATTATTTTTTGATGAATTTACTGTTAAAAAAAGTTAAAAAATTATTCCATTAAGTTTATAGATTATATATTTGTGTCATTGTTATTATCGGTCTAACCAAGCTTGTTCTTTATGATATAATAATGAGGTCAGTTAAAATGAAAAAAAGGGAATGCCTGCAAGCTTTCCTTTTTTTTTGCCCTAAATTTTGGTAATAACTTATAGATGGTAATAACGGACCGGGAGCCTTACCTCAAAATCTCCCTAATATCTTCCGCAGTAAGTGATTTGATAAAGCTCTCTTCGGTAGTAATAAGCGCCCTGGCTACGCTTAGTTTGCGCTGCTGCAAGGCAAGTATCTTTTCTTCAACTGAGTCTTTAGTAATGAATTTATAAATAAACACGTTTTTGGTTTGCCCGATGCGGTGCGTGCGGTCGATAGCCTGTTGTTCAACGGCCGGGTTCCACCATGGGTCGAGGATGAATACATAGTCAGCTTCGGTGAGGTTGAGGCCTACGCCGCCAGCTTTGAGCGATATTAAAAACACCCGTTTTTCCGGGTTTTCCTGGAATTGCTTCACCACGTCGCCGCGGTTTTGTGTGCTGCCGTCCAGGTAAGTATAATTAATGCCTTCGCTGTCAAAATATTCGCGGTAAATCGTCAGCTGCTTCACAAACTGTGAAAAGATAAGCACCTTATGCCCGCCGTCCAGCACATTAGCCAATGTATGCACCACGTTCTCGAACTTGCCCGAATCGCCCTCATATTCGGTGTCGATCATCGACGGATGGTTGGCTATCTGGCGTAGTTTTATCAAGCCTTGCAACACCTGTATTTGTGTTTGGCCATAAGTGCCGTCTTCAAGGCTTTTGAGCAGCTCATTACGGTATTCCGATTTTACCTTTTCATAAACCGATGCCTGTTCCTCGCTCATGTTGCAGTACAGCAGCGTTTCGGTTTTTGGCGGCAGTTCGGTCGCAACCTGTTCCTTGGTCCGGCGCAGCACGAAGGGTTTTATCAGTGCTTGTAGCTTGCGGGCCTTGTCTTCGTCCTTTTTCTTTTCAATAGGCTGAACAAACTCGTTTTGAAAATATTGTTGTGTACCTAATAACCCCGGATTAATGAACGACATCTGTGTCCACAAATCATTAACGGAGTTTTCCACGGGCGTACCGCTCAATATCAGCTTAAAGCGGGATTTCAGCTGCCTTACCGACTGGTAGGACTTAGACGATGGGTTTTTAATGTTCTGGCTTTCATCCAGTATCACATAATCAAAAAAGAACGAGCTTAACAGGTCGGTGTCGATACGACTGATGCCATAAGTGGTAACAATCACATCGTAATTGCCAAATACCTCCGGCGATTTGTAACGTAATGCGCCGGTATGCACCATCATGCGCAACTTCGGCGCAAATTTTTTGGCCTCGTTCAGCCAGTTATAAATAAGCGACGTAGGCATAATAAGCAGCGATACACTTCTGCTACCCGCAGCTTCGGTATCTTCTTTATGCTTTTGCAGCAATGCCAGCGTTTGTACGGTTTTGCCCAAACCCATATCATCGGCCAAACAACCGCCAAAATGGTAATCCTTTAAAAAATGGAACCAGTGATAGCCCGCCTGTTGGTAGGGGCGCAGTTGTCCCTTAAAATGCTGCGGCAAGGCAACTTCTTCCAGTGTTTCAAAATCCGTAAGCCTTTGCAGTTTGCGGCTCATGGTTACGTTGGCCATTTCGCCTTCGGCGAGGTCGGTTACCAGGCCGATGTGGTGCCGGCGCAGCTTCAAATTGTCGCCTTCGCTGAAATGCAACAGGTTACCATATTGCGAGAACCACTTTTCTGGTATCACCGCTATTTCTCCCGATGGTAGTATAAATTCTTTTTTATGGTTGAGGATATGATTTTTAAGCTGGATGAAGGGTATGCTATACGGCCCGAAATACACCACGGCGTTGATATCAAACCAATCATTATGTTCGGTAACTTCAAGATCGATCCTTGTTGAGCCGAAAACATAGCGCTTGCCGCCTTCGGGCTGCTCTATCACAAAACCTTCTTCAATCAATTTATCATGGTGCTGGTTAAGCCATTCAAATACCGAGAATGATTGATCTTCGTCATTTTCTCCACCGCTTACTTCGAGGTTCTGAAACAATGACGATACCGTTTTCAATCCCAGTTCTTCCAACGCATGCAACTTGTTCTTTTCCCAGGTGAGCGAGCGTTTTATGCGATGAAACACTGGTTTTTCGCCATCAAGATCCATCGTTACGGAAACATGCCTGCCATCGCCAAACGGAAAAACATAATGCGAGTATTTAAAGCTGAGCTGTAGCTGCGAAGTACCGCCATCCACATATATCGGCTTTAAAATTGGCGTCCCCTCGTGTTTTTCGGTGTGGATGATGAAACCTTCGGCATAAACATTATGTTTTTCAATCAGCGGGATAACAAACTTTTCAAAATAAGGCCGTTCCGATGCACGCGGAATGGAGATATAGCGTTTGTTTAAAAAAGGAAGCAATTTTTTGCCTTCCATTTCCTTGTCGAAATAATACAGCGTATCATCCAGCAGCATCCAGGCAGGGTAATTACAGATGATCTCGGCATTTTTAAACATGAACTCTATACGCAACCCCTGGTATTTGATGGTTGGGAAATACCTGATCTCGGTATCATCGCGCCTGAAATGGAACAGCACCGACACAGGCTCCGAGGCTATTTTCACCCTGCGTTCCGCTGGGTAGCCCTCCTTGCTCATTACGTATATCTGTTTATTACCAAGCAATGCCAGCGCATCGGCCATACGCTTTTCCATTTTGGGGCGTATTACCTCGAACAGGCGCTCGTTAAATATCTTGGTAAAAAATTCAAATGGGCGGATCGGCTTTTTGTGGTAACGCTTAATGATGTTCCCCTGCTCCAGTTCCTCCAGCATTTTGATGAGTTTGTGATCGGTCTCATCCAAATACTCGTTAAACTCTTTGGCGGTATTAGAAAAAATGCGCTGGTAAGTGAGTGAAAACTCGCCGTTGGGATTAAGCTGAACAATGTGCGGCTCGATAACAAAACCCAAATACTCATGCCGGGCAATGGCATAAATGATCTGGCAAGGTTTGGTACTATCTACGCGTAGCATTCTGTTTGGTAAAAAATTTATAGAAGCTACACAAAGAAAAAATTCAAACGTAAATAGTTTTTGCAGTATTTGAAAGCATTTGATGTTAAATAATTATTAACAATGAAGGTGAAAAGTGAATGGTTGATTGATTGAGTGGTTAGTTTGAGTTATTTTAACCACTCACTCAATCAACCTAATCAAACACTCTCCCCAATTGTAACAATTTTGTTAACAAGCATTTGGCAATTTTATGCCCGATATTAAATAAGTTTGTTCAACTGACTGATCTCGTTATTTATTATGAAAAAAAACTTACTCTACACATGCCTGCTGCTGGCAGGTACAACCATGTGCGCCTATGCACAGGAGCCCGTTGACACCGCGATAATGCATAAAATCCGCGATGAGGGCCTCAACCACTCACAGGTGATGAACACCGCTTTTTATTTAACTGATGCTTCCGGTCCGCGTATATCCGGCTCGCCTGAGCTAAAACACGCGCAGGACTGGGCCGTAAACCAGCTTACCCAATGGGGACTTGTTGGCGCTAAACGCGAAGCCTGGGGTAAATTTGGCAAAGGCTGGGAAGTAAAGAAAAATTATGTCGCCATGACTGCGCCATACTACCACGCCCTTATCGCCATCCCAAAAGCATGGACACCCGGCACCAACGGCCCGATAACCGGCGATGTAGTGATTGTAAAGATCGATTCCGCCGCCGATTTTGCCAAATACAAGGGCAAGCTGGCAGGTAAAATCGTGATAGCCGATATTAAGCCTAATGTTGAGCGCACTTTTAAACCGGATGCGGTGCGCATTGCCGATACCTCTTTAACTACACTGGCCAATGCAGCGCCGCAGGGGAATAACCGCCGCGCATTTGACCCCAACTCGCCGCAATTTGCAGCAAGGCGTAAAATGATGGCCTTGCGCGGGCAGCTTAGCGCGTTTTTAAAGGATGAAAATGTAGCACTGGTATTGAGCCAGGCCCGCGGGACTGACGGTACCGTGTTTACTACCAACGGTGCATCATATGCCGATACCGCCCACGCTGTTGCCCCTGAGCTGGAAACCAGCGGCGAGGATTACCAGCGCATATTACGCCTGGTTAAAGCTGGCATACCGGTACAAATTGAAGCCGACATTAAAACCCAATTTTATACCGACGACCTGAACGGTTACGACGTAGTTGCCGAAATACCCGGTACCGATAAAAAGCTGAAAGACCAAATTGTAATGATTGGCGGTCACCTCGACTCGTGGCATGGGGCTACCGGCGCGACCGATAACGCTGCAGGCAGCGCCGTAATGCTGGAGGCTGTGCGCATATTGAAAGCGGTAGGCGTAAAGCCCCGCCGTACCATACGCATTGCATTGTGGAGTTCGGAAGAGCAGGGATTGTTTGGTTCGCAGGGGTATGTGAAAAACCATTTCGGCGACCCGAAAACGATGGTATTATTGCCTGAGCAGGCCAAAATATCAGCCTACTATAACCTGGATAATGGCGCGGGTAAAATACGCGGCATTTATTTGCAGGGCGACTCGGCAGTTGGGCCATTGTACAAAACCTGGCTGGCGCCGTTTAACAACCTGGGCGCAACAACCGTTACCATACGCAATACAGGCAGCACCGACCACGTATCGTTCGATGCTGTGGGCATACCGGCCTTTGAGTTTTTGCAGGACGGATTGGATTACGGCACCCGTACCCACCACAGCAACCAGGATACCTATGATAAACTCGACCAGGAAGACTTGTCGCAGGCAGCCGTTATTGTAGCAGCGTTTGTGTACAACACCGCACAAAGAGATGAAATGATACCCCGCAAACCATTACCTGCCCCGCAACCGGGACCCGGAAGGTAGTTTGTTTAATTTAATTAGGAAAGCCCTGTGAATATTTGCAGGGCTTTTTTGGTTTTGAGTTGCGCGTTCGGTAGTTGTGCGAACACTTTCGAACGCGTACCGAACAGTCGGCACTTACCTGTATTCTGAGCGGCAGCTGAGAGCCTTTTGAACCATACCTAACATGCGTATAGTTCGTAATGCGAGTGCAAAGATGCTTCACTGCGTTCAGTATGACAGTAAAGTTTGTTGGAAAAAAGTGTTAGTCAGCTTACTGCGCGAATAAAAGTAAATTGAGCGAAGATGCCATTTAACACCCCTGTAACGGCAATTTTACACCACACGTTAAAATTTTATTAATAAAAATTTAATGTGTGCGCCTTTTCAACTATTTTAGATGATAAAAAACTGTTCCTGCAATTTATGGATAAAGCGAGCTACCGGAAAATTTCGTATTCTTTTAAATATTTTTTCTTCTCCAAGTCAGTTTTATCCAACTATAAAAGGCAGTTTCAATTAGTAAAAACAATAAAGCCCTTTTTTAAGGCGGGTTTAATTAAATATAGCAGCAATACTTACGTTTACATTTTCCAGCGGCTTTTCAGGAATTTTTTGTCGGTGTCTTTAACCACAAATGATAAGCTGGACATTTTTAGTCATCATTTCAATTTTTTACAGCACCATTTCAGCTTTGGTAACCTACATAAATTGTTTAACGAAGGCATTTCGTTATTTTCTGAAACCGATGGGTCAAACGCTTATGCCATTAAGCTCGTTTCAAGCAAAAACGGCGAATATGAAGGATTGCTTTCGTTAGCGTTTACCTGTAATGATATTGAGTTGGCCGTAGTTTCTTTTACAATTGCCCCGGGTAAAATTTTTGGTTTGGAACAGAATGAAATCGCCTATGTAACCCGGCTACAAAAAAGCAGGGCCGAAAAGGACCTGGTAAACGAAGCGACCAAATATTTTAAAGATATTTTTTTAACCTCCATATTGCTTAAGGCATTGGAGGCTATGCTTTTCGCGTTTGATATTTCAACGTTTGCGGGCGTATCCGCCGGCAACCAAGTCAGCGGGCACATGTCCGGTTATCAGGAACTTTTTTATGTGTTTTATGATGAGACCTGGATCACTAACGGCGGTATCCTAAAAAATGGCGAATACATTTTATCGCTTCCGTTGCCACACAAATCAATTTTACTCATTAAGCAAACGCATAGGAACCGCACCGTTAAAAAAAGGAATAAACTGAAGGAAATTTATGATTGCTGTTCAAAAAATGCTCAATTAATTATTTCGGATAAGCAACCCGAAACCTATGTAACATTTGCAGACAATAAAAGCCATAATTTTAGCGGTAAAACTATCATTGCAACATAGTGCTTGCCGGTTCTTTTTTTACGGGGTTTTATTTTACCAGGTGTAAGGGATCAGCCGCTTCCTGTCGGCAGGGTAATTGGGGAACTGCTTTTTATACCAGCGGTGGTTTGCAATTGCGCGGGGTATAAGATTGGCGCAGGTCCATATAAAAAAGGCCAGTGCCGGCAGGCTCCATGTTAATAAAGCGTAGCCGCCCCATTCTATTATCTCCCCCAGCAAATTGGGCGAGGATACATATTTAAAAAGCCCCGCCAATGGCAATTTGTACCAGGTGTCACCTTTTTCGCGGAGATGGATGAGGTAATAATCGGCCTTCCAGTTAATTAACATCCCGACAATAAAAAGAATACTTCCGCCTATAAACCTCGCCGACAGGTACCAACTATCAGGATAATGGCCAATACGGCTGAACCAGATACCCAGTAATGAGCCGTTAACAGTATTAAACAATATTGCCGACAGCATAATAACCGCCGGCATTTTTTTACCCCTGGTGCGGATCATGAACGGATATACCAGGCTGCGGTGCAGGTAATGTGCAAAAAAGAGCGCCATCATAACGGTGGCAGGCGTTTGCCAGTTAAACCGCCCAAAAGGTATCCATAAAGCAAAAGCGATCATTACGGCAGCCTCCATCAGCAGCCATCCCAACCGGTTGCTGATCATCGGCCCCCAATTGGTACTGCTGAAACGCCCGTAAGGCGCTTCCCTGCGAAGCAGGTATATGCCGGCACACAGACCAACAGCTATCCAGCAATAAGTAAAAATATGGTATTCGTTCAGTATGTTATCCGTTAGGTAAGTGTACATAATTTGTAAATTAGCGGTTGTAAGGTACTGGTAAAGTATATATAATGAAAACGAAAAGAATAATGTGGCTGACGTTTTTTCTGCTGGCTTTCGGCGGATTGTCGGCTGCCTGCGTGGATATATAGGTGTACCGCTGCTAGGAAAAGCCACCGTTTGTCAACTTGCTGAATGAAATGGTAGTAATTGAAAATTGTGTATTATTTGCACCTGCTGGAGATAACTTGTTGATTATTAGCTAATTTTTAGTTAATAATTGTTGTACTTTCGTTTACACCAAAAAACCAGATTATGCCAAAGTATGTAATTGAACGGGCGATCCCGGGGGCAGGAAGCCTTACGGCAGATCAGCTAAAGGCCATTTCGCAAACTTCATGCGGAGTTTTGAGCAATATGGGGCCGCAAATACAGTGGGTGAACAGTTTTGTAACACCCGACAAAATATACTGCGTGTACATCGCACCGAACGAAGAGATGGTGCGCGAACACGCCTCGCAGGGCGGTTTCCCGGCAAACTCCGTTGCGGAGGTAATGACGGTTATTGACCCGACTACAGCGGAGTGAGAAAAAGCAAGCAATAAAAAAGCCTAACATTTCTGTTAGGCTTTGTGTGGGAGCTACTGGGTTCGAACCAGTGACCCTCCCGATTATAAATCGGGATGCACTGATCCAGCTGAATTTATGAGCAGATTTAAAAAAAAATTTAAGAAATATTATAACGACAAGCCGGCTAATCTATGTGAATTTGTTAAAGAAGATTGGGGAAAGGCCGGAACCGGTTAGAGTAAAATATTAAATTTTTTATTCATATTTATACTTTCCCCGAACCATGATAGTTAAAAACCTAATTGAATATTATTCCGGGTTATCAGTAACAGTTAAACACGTTAAAAAATTCCAAAAGTCGTATGAATCTGAATTAGCATTTAGATTCAATTCGTTCAATTTCGTAAACCCTGATGAAAATAAGTATTCAAAAATCTTAGCCTATTTTCTTGACCCAAGACAAACCCACGGACAAGGGGAAGTATTTTTAAATTTATTTTTACAGTCAGTGGAGCTTACCGATAAAGCAACGGCAGCTGACTTTGTTAAAATCAAGTGCGAACATAGCACCGATGATCGAAGACGAATCGACATTCTCATAACATTTAAGAACAAATTCGTTTTGGGAATTGAAAATAAAGTTTGGGCTAAAGATCAGAAAGAGCAGCTAAAAGATTATAACAGTTATTTACAGAAGCTCTCTCCAAATAATTATTGCCTTTTATACATTACTCCCTACCAAAATGATCCATCCGAATTAAGCGTTGGCGATCTGAAGTTATTTAAAGATTTAGAAATGAATGGGTTGTATAAATCAATTGGTTACACAGACTACATTATAGATTGTGTACATAATTGGGCTATTAATTGTCGGGCGGAAAGAGTACGATGCTTTTTATTAGATTTTGAACAATATTTAAAGAATGAATTTTTAGGTGAAACATTTATGGAAGAAACTCACATCATAGCAGATTATGCATTAAATAATAAAGAGAATTTAGAGGTAGCCTTTGCTACTGCACATTCGATAGATACAATAAAGGAAATCCTTTTGAATAAATTAGGCCTTCAAATAAAGGAAATCGCCAATTCAAATAATCTGATCATGGGTTACCCTTATAATTTTGTACTTAATCAAAATTATTCTAAGTTCTCTTTAAAAAAGAAAAACTGGAAATATGGTTCTATATGTTTTCAATTTGATTCAAAATACGCTAATAACTTTAGGGTTGGTATCGTATATCAAGGAATAGGCGATGAACCTATACAAATTCCTGAAGGTTTAGGTAATCAAATTTTAAAACGATTTGGTAAAACTAAAAGCAAAGAAAATTGGTGGCTGTTTTTTGACCATTTTGAAGGGGTTTATAAAAATTGGGGCAATCAGTCGCAGCCATGGCTTGATATTCAAAGCGGCCAAATGAAAGATCGTATTGATGAAAAAGTTAAAGAGTATATTAATGAGATAGGCGATTTGAAATTATAAAATCTAATAATCTACGGCTTATATGCAAATTGTATGCAAATAAAAAAGCACTTATGGCTTTTACCCCGTAAGTGCCTGATTATTCTGTGGGAGCTACTGGGTTCGAACCAGTGACCCTCTGCTTGTAAGGCAGATGCTCTGAACCAGCTGAGCTAAGCTCCCCTGTTTTGGGACTGCAAATATAGGAGCATAAGATTACTTTACAAAAATTAATTTCACTTTTTTGTTCTGCTGTAAAACAGCAGCATAAGGTTACAGCTTTAATGCTTGAATACCTGGAAGATATGACTGTTTATGCGTTAACAAATTACCGTTGTGCGCCGTGTATTTATAATCACACGCGCCTTGTTATAGTCAACAACACATTGCGACGCGTTATGATAAGCAATAAACGTCATGTAAGGCAGTTCTTTAATAAAACCGGGGAAGGCCCGGCCCGTATAGCGGAGGTTTTGGCCTGCTAACAGTTTAATTTCTTTTTGCATCGGCTAAAATATTAAAAATTATGTTTAAGGTTAGTTATGCACCAGATTTGTAATTACTACCTGGGCCTTTTAGGGTTATAGGCGACAAGGAATTGCAGGTCGTTAGCTGATATTTGCGCAGGGCTGGATGAATTGGCAATACCTGATTTTAACTGTGTTAACCTTGATTTTACCAGGTTAAAAAGCTCGGCCAGCATTTCGGGAAATACTTTTACCGAAACGGTAGGATAGTACTTCTTTTCAATTGCTTTTTTATCGACGTCGGAAACTACGCTCAATTCCCAGTTCTCATCCTGCTTAAAGCCGAATTCTTTGGCGGTGTTGTCCAGGTCGTACACATAAACTTTGGCCTTGTAATCGGCGGTTTGGTTGTTTGCTATCATTTCTTTTTTGTTACAGGGATTATTCCAATAGTGGATGATGTCTTTTTGCCCGCCTGGTAGTCAGACACGTGTTTATTCGTGTTTTCCGACGGCGCTTTTTTATCGTTTTTGGTTGCGTTTTTGCCTTTCATGGTATTTATATTTAATTTGTAATCGTTTCATTTTCAACTCGCCGGATGTTGGCATCCAGCAGGGTAACATTCAGGTCCTGGTAATGGTCTTCGCGGTATTGTTCCAATTTTTGCAACCCCGGCGCATCTTCTTTTATGAGCTGGTTAATATAGTTGACCGCCCCGTCCTTAGCCTTTTGCATGGCATGCGCACGGGTTAAATAGCCATAGAACATCTTATCATCGGTGGGTAACGACCAGGCAAAGACGGTAGCATGTACGGCGTTAACAGGTTCGCCTATCGGCAAGCCGCGTTTAAAGCCGTGGGCAACTACCGGTATAAAATTATTTGCCGAAATTTCGGTAACCGCAGTATCGTTTTTAAAAACGCGGTAATATTTGAGATAGTTGTTTTTCATGATAGCGGGATTAACAGCAAAAGACAGGCACCACCGCAGCCGGACGGGTTAAAAAATGTGTCATGGGATAAAAGTTATTAGCAGAAGTGTAAGACGTGTTAAGGGCTTAATACCCTATATCGCGTGGAGAATGTATAAAGGTAACGTTTTAAATCCGGGGATTGTCATTGGAGTAACAAATTAGGGAGAGGTATGTTTTATTAAAGGAAAATATATACCTGTGTAAAACAGATCGCCTGGATTATATTTGCTGTTAAAGGTCAATCTTTTTATTATCTGCGTAACATCTTACAATAATAAATGGTCTTCAAAATATTCATCCATCAGCGCCACTAAAATGCCGAAATCATATTATAGATATATCCTTTGTTTCCTCGCCGTCTTAGTCACCGGCCAATGCTTTGCACAGGAAAAAATTGATACCACCGAAGCCATCCGGGCAGGCGGTATTAAACAGGTGGTGAAGATTGAGGGTGAAGACCGCTCAAAACCACTATTTTTATTTATAACCGGCGGCCCGGGTTCGGAAGGTATATATCCTGAAAATAAACTTTACCTCGACGAACTGAAGAAATACTTTGTGGTAGTGGCCTGGGACCAGCGAAACTGCGGCGAGACCTTAAAGCTCAATCCATCGCCTGTAAAGCTGACCGTTAAATTGTATGAGAACGACACACATGAACTGGTCTCCGCTTTATTAAAACAGTTCCATCAAAAAAAGCTATTCATTATGGGCTGGTCGTGGGGAACCGTATTGGGATTTTATATGGCCGACAAACACCCGGAGCAGGTTTATGCTTATATGGCCGTTAGTCCTGCCGTAAACCAATGGGAAAGTGAACGCATCTCGTTAAAGGAATTGAAGCAAAAAGCAGAGCAACAACACAACACGCGGGCTATTCATGAGCTCGCCCGGGTTAAAATTCCTTTTGAGAACGGTTTACAAAATTATTACGACCGGAAATGGCTGTCTATTTTCAATGGCGAAACCATCGACGACACCGTAGCTTTTAAAAAATATTTTACTGAAAACTCAGAAATGACCGCGCTTTTTAAAGAAGCCAACTATATAAATTTAACGGTTTCGCTTCCGAGGGTCAATTGCCCTGTTTATTTCTTTGTGGGCCGGAAAGATCATCAAACCAATTATTTAATATCTGAGAAATATTATAACGAGCTATCCGCGCCCAAAAAACAGCTATTTTGGTTCGAAAATTCCGGTCATTTGATCCCGGTTACAGAACCTCAATTAATGCAAAAGGTAGTTATTACGCAGGTATTACCGCAGATAAAACTGAAAAACTAATAGTGGCTTAACTGGTACTAAATTATGTATATCAAGGTTGAAAAAGACGGCTTCTTCGCATTATTCGAAATGCCCGTGTGGCTCGCGCGATATAGGCTAAAGTCCTATGAAATATTTTATTGCCTTTTATTACCTTGAAAATTAAAAAAATTAGCTTTATTTGAAAAACGATTTAGCTAAATGAAAAAACCAATTATAGCTGTTATTGTAATTCTCCTTTTTACGCTGAAAGTAAATGCCCAGGATTACCTGAAATATGTAAGCACTTTACAGGGGACTTACTCTACAGGCGAGTTTTCTTACGGCAGTACATACCCTACTGTAGGCCTGCCTTTTGCCCAACAGTGTTATTCGGCGCAGACGGGTAAGAACGGCTATGGCTGGAAATACCAGTACCAGGCAAATACCATTCGCGGTTTTCAGCAGGTACACCAATGCAGCGCCTGGATGAATGACTATGGTGTTTTTTCGCTGATGCCTGTTGAAGGCGAGCTGAAAGTTAACGAAGACGAACGCGCATCATCATTCAAACACGAAAACGAGATTGCCAAGCCCAATTATTACAAAGTTAAATTTGATAATGGCATAACTGCCGAAATTACCTCTGTAGAGCGGGGTGCGCACATGCGTTTCACGTTTACCGGTAAAGAAGACGCTTACCTGGTATTTGATGGCTATACCAAATACAGTGAAGTAAAAATAGACCCGGAAAAAAACGAAATTACCGGCTATGTACACAATGGCATTTTTGTGCCGGGCAGCTTTAAGGCTTATTTTGTAATGAAATTTGATAAGCCTTTTATAAGCTATGGTATATGGAGAAATAAAGGTGCAATAACAAAAAAAGATTCAACAACCAATTCAGGCAATGCGGTTGGTGCTTACCTACAGTTTAAGGGCGGCAGTATAGTACAGGTGAAGATTGGTTCATCTTACATCAGCCCGGAGCAGGCAGAATATAACCTGGACAGCGAGCTGGGCCAATTCAAAAATTTCGATCAAACCAAAGAAGCAGCCGGCAAAATATGGAACGATTTGTTTGCCCGCGTAGCGGTTGAAGGCGGCGCGGATAGTGACAAAGCAACTTTTTACTCCTGCCTGTTCAGGGCGAATTTGTTTTCGAGGAAATTTTATGAGATAAATAAAGACGGTAAGCCATACTATTACAGTCCATATGATGAAAAGATACACGATGGCTACATGTTTACCGATAACGGCTTTTGGGACACCTTCAGGGCGCAATTCCCGCTGAGTAATATACTTCACCCCGAAATGGAAGGCAGGTATATGCAAAGCCTGCTCGATGCACAGCAACAATATGGCTTTTTCCCAACATGGTCAAACCCCGGCATGTCGGGCGTAATGTTGGGTAACCATGCTATCTCATTATTGGCTGATGCCTGGGCAAAGGGCATCCATTCGTTCGACCCAAAACAGGCATTGGCGGCTTATTATCACGAAGCAACAAACAAAGGCCCATGGGGCGGCTCTGACGGGCGTGAGGGCTGGAAAGATTATTTCACCTTGGGCTATGTTGCTCCCGGCGAAGTACATGAATATGGCGCCAAAACGCTCGAATATGCCTATGATGATTTTTGCGCTTACAACCTGGCAAAAATGACCGGGAATAAGTTTTACGAAGATATTTTTGCCAAGCAGATGTACAACTACAAAAACCTTTACGACCCATCAGTTGGCTTTATGCGCGGCAAACTGGCTAACGGCGACTGGCTGCCAAACTTTGACCCGGAAGCATGGGGAAGCCCGTTTACCGAGGGCAATTCATGGCAATACACATGGTCGGTTTTCCAGGATATAAACGGCCTGGTTAAACTTATGGGCGGCGAAAAACCTTTTGCTGATAAACTGGATTCGTTATTTACAACCGACCACAAGGTTAATGTAGGCGCTTACGGCACTACGATACACGAGATGCGGGAAATGGTAGCACAAGGCATAGGCCAATACGCGCACGGCAACGAGCCCGATATGCACGCGCCATATTTGTACAATTACGTTCGCCAGCCCTGGAAAAGCCAATTTTGGACAAGGCTGATCATGGATAAATTATACAACGCCGGGCCAAAGGGTTTTCCGGGAGATGAAGACCAGGGACAAATGTCGTCATGGTATGTGATCAGCGCGCTGGGTTTATATGCTGTTTGTCCGGGTACCGACCAGTACGTTATAGGCAGTCCGCTGTTTAACAAAGCCACCATTACCATGGAAAACGGAAATAAGTTTACCGTTGTAGCCCACAATAACAGCCACAGCAATGTTTACATACAATCGGCCACTTTAAACGGTAAAACCTATACCCATAACTATATCACTTATGCCGACATTAATAATGGCGGCACACTTGTATTGGAAATGGGGCCCGATCCAAATAAAATACGGGGAATTGGTGATGATGACAAGCCGTTTTCTTTATCGGGTGTGAGGTAATTTAGATGAGGCTGTCGCATAAGTAAAATAAAAAAGGGCGTACGAAATTGTATTTTGCTTCATAAAAACTCTGTGCTTCTCTGTGCCTCCTTTGCGCCCTCTGTGGTTAAATTTTAACACAGAGATCACTGAGATAAGAACGCAAAGGGCACAGAGGCAAATATCATTTGGCACACTTTTAGCAAAATTGACTTTTGAGACAGCTTCATTTTTGCTTAATAATGACGCCTTCTGTGCCCATAAGCCGTTCTCGTTATTTTTAAAAGATACAGTCACGCAGGGTATAGGTGGCGTATTCGCAAACTCAAATAACTATTGCAGCCCCTTCTCCGCAGCAACCCTAACTTTGGTGCCCGATTGTGATTTAAATTCAGCTATCAGGTTGTTTTGCCTGTTAAGCAGTTCGTTTTGCTGCATCAGCAGCATGGTTTGTTCTTCCTGGTTTTTAACAATAACGTCTATTTTCCAATACCATAACATGATACTGCGTATGATCAGAAAAATGCCGAGGAAAATTGCTACTACCAGTAAAAAAGCCAGTAAAGCGCCGAATGGTGTAATGCCCATAATTTTTTAATTAGGTTAAAGTAATGGCTAACATAAACAATCAACATGATAACTACAACACGTCATTATTTGCAGGCATCAATCCGCTTTATTCGCCTCTTTCCACTTACCGGGCAGCAAATTGAAAAGGATAGTTAACAGCAATGCCACGAGGCACCCGGTTATTACACACAGCACCCGCTCAAGCGGTATATACCAGTGTTTTACATTTTCTTCCTGCAACAGTACTATCACCAGGGCGGCGAGCGCGCTGCGCAGGGTTGCTGTAATTTTAAGGGCCACTCCGATAGCGATAACCAGTGCTGCCCCGAGACAAATCAATACCAGTTCGGGCAGGTACAGCAAGTAAATACAAAGGCCAACACCACAACCTAAAAGATTAGCGATCATCCTGTTGATAGCCTGCTCATTGCTGTTGTCGGGCGAAAGCGCTACCACAACGGAGATCAGCGCCCAGTAAAAAGGATATTTTGGGAATGAGATGTAGAAAATATAGCATATTGCCAGGCCAAGCAGGCATTTGGCAGCATAAACAAGGATGGCATTATTAAAACGAAACCGCATAATCGCCGGGAAATTATTGCCCAAGATAAATATAAAAGCTAATAAACCATGCCAAGTGTATTTCTACCCCAAACGCCAATATGGGTGCTTTTTTATCAAATACCATTGGGTTAGTTGATGTTTTGTTACATTTGAAGACGTAGGACCGAAAGTTAAAACTCAATCAATAATCCTTTACAAATTTTTTTTAATATGGGTGTAGTTAGTTTTTCAATTCCGCAAAAATTGGTGAATGCGTTTATTACTAATTTAAAAATACCAAACTTTGTAGAAACCGGAACTTATAAAGGTAATAGTGCTATTTGGTCTGCGGCATATTTTGACAAGGTTTTTACCATTGAAATAAGCCCGGAACTGCATAAATATGCATCAGAACGGCCGGATGCCAAACCTAATATTGAATTTGTATTGGGTAGCAGCGAAACCGAGTTGCCCGGGTTAGTTAATAAACTAAATGGGCCGACCCTTTTTTGGCTTGATGGCCACTGGTGCATGAATGCCGGCGGCGAAGATGATGAATGCCCGTTGATTGCCGAATTAACGGCGATCAGTAAATTACAGGACAGCATTATATTGATTGATGATGCACGTTGCTTTTTAGGGCCTTTGCCTAAGCCTCACAGGGCCGAAGACTGGCCTCGTATCGATGAGATATTTTCTTTGATAAAGGAAAAATTTCCAAATCATACAACCACTATAATAGATGATGTGATCGTTTCGGTGCCTTCGGAGGCGAAAGAGGTTTTAGATAATTGTTGGCAGCAAACATTTAACGAAAGATTTTATGACCCTGCCTACACTTTAAAGAAATATTCGATATATCAAATAGCTAAGTCCACTTTAAAAAACCTTATAAAAAAATAAGGGTTGTAATTCCATAGCATAAGCATCCCGGCTTTACTTATGTCATTTATTGCTGTTCTTATATTCAGCGATAAATATTTAAATAGGGATAATAAGTAGGTTACATAGCTATTTCCTGTCCCGCGCGAGGGTCTTCGGGCAGTATTTCCATTTCGGGTTCGCCTACGTAATCGGCATACCATTGGATGGCCCCTACAACGTCGAGCGCATCCTCAGCGGCAATATTAATGGTTTCAAAGGCATACAGCTTATCATTGGCATAACCATATAGCTGTATCTCGCTCTCATGCGGGCTAAATTTCTCGTCGCTCAGGCAAAAAACCCGTATTTTAAGACCGGTATCTCTTGAATGGATTACGTCTCTGCAAGGGTTTTTGGGATCGGTGGCTAACAAATATACATTGTGGTCCATAAAAAGTGCAACAATGTTTTACGCCGATGGTTTCAGCTATTTTAGTAATATATTGGTTATGAAGCGTTGATCAGTTCCTCAAGGTATTCAACGCTCATATCAATACCATTAGCAATGTATTTTGCCTGTAAATACCAGGCCTCGCGTTCGGCTAATTTCTCGGTTATGAAGGCGAGCAGTTCATCGCCATGCTTTTCATTCAGCAAGGGGCGTTTGGCCTTGCCTTTCTCCAGCCTGTCGACCAATGTTTTGGGTGATAATTGTATATAAACAGTTTTGCCATGGCTGTTCATCCATTGCATATGATTAAAAAAGCAGGGCAGCCCGCCGCCTGTAGAGATCACCGCATTTTCAGGATATTCCGCCTGCTTTAATACTTCCGATTCAAGCAGGCGGAACGATTCCTCGCCAAAACTGGAAAAATATTCGGCTATGCTCATGCCGGCCTGCGCTTCCAATACATGGTCGAGGTCTATAAACTCATAACCCAAGTGCGCAGCCAATTTACGGCCCCAGCTGGTTTTGCCGCAGCCCATAAACCCGGTGAAGAAAATTAAACCCATTATTGTTTCTGAAAATATTGTTTTACCAACTCATCGTACTTAGGCAATGTATGGTAATGCCATTTATTGACCACAACGCCGTTTTTTAGCAGTAAAACACCCGGATTGGACCGCACCATTTCCTTAAGCGGCACTTCATCGGCATAAAATAACTCGCATACCAAACGGTGCTGCTTACTGAAGGCCTCTGCTACTTCAGCCGGGCTTGAAGTTAATAGTACAACGCGGGTATTGTAATTCTCCCGCAGATCGAGCGCGAGGGCGTTTATTTGGTTAATGGCATCCTGGTTGGTGTGGTCAATATCCCAGGCTACAATTACCAGGCTGTAGAACGGGTTGGCAAGTAGTTCGTTGGTATAATCGTTGTGCTGGCTATCGTATATTGTTAGGTCCTGTATTTTTGGGGTGAAACCTTTTTTTATCAAATGAGACTCCGGCTGACCGACCACCTGCCAGTTGTTATCCTTCCAGATGTTGCTTTTAATGTACTCCTTATCATTCATCACCTTGGTAGCGCCGGTAGCTTTATTTTTAAGCTGATAGATCTGCTCGTACTCGTCAGGCTGTGCGCCGGGCGGGGTTTTCATTTCATCGGGGATGTTTGCGCCGACCTTGTACGGAAGAAAATCCATTACAGGTAAAAAATTATAGGTATAAAAACCTGCGCCGAATGTTACAATAATCACGATAATCAGCAACCTGTCGCTGGTTTTAGGGCTGAACAGTGGCTGTATTTTAGCGCGATGTTTAAATAGCACGATGATGAGCAGCAGCAAAACCAAATCTTTGCTGAAGGATTGCCACGGCGTAAGAACAATGGCATCGCCAAAGCAGCCGCAGGTTTGCACCACCTTGAAAAATGCCGAGTAAAAGGTTAAAAAAGCAAAGAAAATAATGAGTAGCAGCAAGCCCCAGGCCACCTGTTTGCCACGTACCCCAATGAGCAACGCGAAACCGAGTATTATTTCCAAAGCGCATAAAATAACAGCTATATAAAGCGCCAGTCCATCCAAAAAAGTAATATGAAAAACCTCGAAATATTCCTGTAGCTTATAGGAGAAGCCCAGCGGGTCATTGATCTTTATCAGTCCTGAAAAGATAAACAGCAACCCTACCAGCAGGCGACAAATCCATACCCAGATTAAACTATTTCCTGTTCTTTTTTTTGTCATGGCTTTATGCCTCCGGGTTAAGTTTTATCAGCGCGAAAACCGAGTAATTAAGCATGTCCTGGTAATTGGCTTTCACCCCTTCCGATGCCAGCGTTTGCCCTTTGTTATCTTCTATCTGTTTTACCCGCAGCAGTTTCATCAGTATCAGGTCGGTTAATGAGCTGATGCGCATATCGCGCCAGGCCTCGCCGTAATCGTGGTTCTTGGCAAACATCAGGTCTTTGGTTTCCTGTACTTTTTCATCGTATAGCCTGCTTACTTCGTCTGCATCTAGTTCCATTGGCGTTTCAGGGCCGCATTCCAGCTGCATCATGGCTATAACGCAGTAATTAACAATGCCGATATATTCGCCGATAATATCTTCGCCCACCTTCGATACCTTTTTTTCTTCCAATGTGCGGATGCGCTGCGCTTTGATAAAAATCTGGTCGGTTATAGATTCCGGGCGTAAGATGCGCCAGGCCGTGCCATAGTCGATAGTTTTTTTTATGAAGATGCCTTTGCAGGTGTTAATTACGGCGTCGAACTCGGTGGATGTGTTACTCAAAACTTTGTAAAGTTGAAATGTTGTAAAGTTGAAACGTTATGGGCTTACTGTTATTTTGCAAAGTTAAAGGTAACTTTACAACCTTAAAACATTGCAACCTTTCAACAAAAATTCCCGTGGCTAAAGATACGTTTTTTCATAAAAAAGTAACCCTGAATGCAGGCGGTAAACTGATAGACCTAAGTACGCCAAAGGTGATGGGTATTATCAACCTCACACCCGACTCGTTTTACGCAGGCAGCCGCAATCAAAGCATTGACGAAGCACTACAGCATGCCGGAAAAATGCTGAACGATGGCGCTACATTTTTGGACATCGGGGCCTATTCATCCCGCCCCGGTGCAGATGATATTTCAGTACAGGAAGAAATGGACAGGCTGATGCCGGTTATTGAGGCGCTGGAAAAAAATTTCCCAGATGCGGTTTTATCAGTAGATACTTTTCGTGCCACAGTAGCCGAAGCGGCTGTTAATGCCGGCGCACACATTATTAACGATATTTCCGGCGGGCAACTCGACCCAAATATGTTTGCTACGGTTGCCCGGTTACAAGTTCCTTATATCTTGATGCATATGAAAGGAACGCCACAAAACATGAACCAGTTGGCGCAATATGAAAATGTGTTTAATGAAGTGTTTGATTATTTTACGGATAAATACTACCGGTTAAAACAGCTTGGCATAAAGGACGTGATCATCGATCCCGGCTTCGGCTTTGCTAAAAAAACAGAGCATAGCTATATGTTGATGAGCCGATTGCAGGAGTTTAACCTATTGGGATTACCTGTATTGGTAGGTATCTCGCGCAAGAATATGATATATAAAACCCTGGGCGTTACTGCTAATGAGGCGCTAAATGGAACTACTGCCCTTAATGCCATAGCGCTGACTAAAGGTGCAAATATCCTTCGGGTGCATGATGTTAAAGAAGCGGTTGAGACGGTGAAGATATGGGAAGTAGTGAATAATGCTACTTTATCTTAGCATATATTCCGCCAGATTCATCGTTATAATTCAGCCCAATGCTGAGGGTGGTATCCTGCACCTGTACAACAGGCCCGGAAGTAGCGCCGTTAAGCAGTAGTACATTATATTCAACACCCTGTACTTTTGCGCCGTTTGTCTGTACCCTATAGGTGCCCTGGTTCAGTAGGGTATCTTTACCCGCATATTGCGTAAAAGACCCATCGCTGTTAAATGTATATGTATGACCATTACCGGGCGAAAAGGTCTCATAGCCGACAGTACCACCAAATGCGACACGAAGCTCCCACGTACCTGTTAAATTAGGTGCTTGTAATGTGTCCTTATGGCAAGCGTACAGGCAAGTTATTGCCCCTATCAAAAGCAGTAATTGTAAAGTTTTTTTCATATAATTTAAGAATGGTTATATCGATTTAGTGACCTTTCAACGCAATATTACGGCGATTATTGCTATTATGCTACAAGCTCGGTCAATTTTAAAATGCTGTCGGCATATTCGCGGTTATTGGCCAGGCGCGGTACTTTATGCTGACCGCCTATCTTACCGCGTTCCTTCATCCAGTTGAAGAATGTACCTTCAGGAACTTTACGCACTATTGGCCGGCGCAATGCCATGTCTTTAAAACGCTTGGCATCATAGTCGGAGTTGATGCGGCGTAAGGTTTCATCTAACAGGTCGATAAATCGCTCAAATTCTGCCGGCTTTTGTTCAAACTCTATCAACCACTCATGTGCGCCATTATCATTGCCGCTAAAATAAACCGGGGCTGCCGTATAGTCACGTATAATAGCACCTGTTTGGGCACAGGCCTCGGCCAAAGCGCGTTCGGCATTATCAATAATGAGTTCTTCGCCAAAGGCGTTTATGAAATGTTTGGTGCGGCCGGTGATCTGTATGCGGAACGGTGAGAGTGACGTAAAGCGAATGGTATCGCCGACGAGGTAGCGCCACAACCCCGCATTAGTGCTGATGATAAGCGCATAATTTTTGTTCAGCACAACATCGTCAAGCGTTAGCGTTTGAGGATTATCGTCGTGCAGGTTTTCGAGCGGTAAAAACTCGTAGAAGATGCCATAGTCCAGCATCAGCAACATATCTTCCGTATCGCTGTCCTGTATGCCAAAAAAGCCCTCCGAGGCATTGTAGGTTTCCAGGTAATACATATCATCATTCGGAATCAGGTTTCTGAATTGTTCCCTGTATGGCGTAAAATTCACTGCGCCGTGAAAGTAGAGTTCCAGGTTCGGCCATACTTCCAGCAGGTTATTTTTGTCGGTAATCTCTAATATCCGCTTAAACAATAAAATATTCCAGGTAGGTACGCCGCTTATGCTGGTAACATTAACATCTTTAACGGCATGCGCCATTTTTTCTATTTTTTCTTCGAAGTTTTCTATCAGGGCGATGTCGAGATGCGGCGTTCGGTAAAACTCCGCCCAAAGCGGCAGGTTTTTCATAATAACGGCTGAAAGGTCGCCGAACGAAGCATCAGGATGTAACTGGTTCACTTGGTTACTGCCACCCAGCGTAAGGCTTTTGCCGGTGAATATGCGCGCATTGGGGCGATTGTTGAAGTACAGCGAAAGCATATCCTTGCCGCCCTTCAGGTGGCACTCTTCCAGCGATTCCTCGCTAACCGGGATAAATTTGCTGCGGTCGCTGGTCGTGCCGGATGATTTGGCAAACCAACGTATACCCGAATGCCAGAGTACATTCTGCTCACCTTTGAGCATACGCTCGATGTAAGGCTTTAAGGTATCGTAATTTTGTATGGGGACCCGGTCTTTAAACTGGCCCAACCTGTTGATGGTTTTATACTGGTATTTTTTACCCCACTCTGTTTGTTCAGCCCCTGATATTAATAATTCAAACCATTCCTCCTGCACTTCGTTGGGGTATTTCATAAAAAGCTCTATCTGGTGGATACGCTTTTTCATAAACCAGGTAAACACAGAGTTAAAAATGGCCATAGGCGCTATAGGGTTTTATTGGGCGAAAGTTTTCCGCTTGAGAACAAAGTTAGCCCCAAGATACACTTTTCTTACCATTTCATTGGCAGCCAAAACTTCGGGCACACCCGATTCCAATATTTTTCCTTCGAACAGCAAATAAGCGCGGTCGGTTATCGATAAGGTTTCCTGTACGTTATGGTCAGTTATTAATATGCCAATGTTGCGGTGCTTTAATTTGGCAACCATCGCCTGTATTTCCTCAACCGCAATCGGGTCTACACCGGCAAAAGGTTCGTCCAGTAAAATAAAATTAGGCTCGGCGGCAAGGGCGCGGGCAATTTCGGTACGGCGGCGTTCGCCGCCCGAAAGCAGGTCGCCGCGGTTACGGCGCACTTTATGCAGGCTGAACTCGTCTATAAGCGATTCCAGTTTTTCCTCCTGGCGCTCTTTGGTCATGCTGCCCATTTCCAGCACAGCTTTAATATTATCCTCAACTGACAGCTTACGGAAAACCGAAGCTTCCTGCGCCAAATAACCAATGCCTTTTTGAGCACGGCGGTACATCGGATCTTTAGTAATGTCCTGGTCATCCAGGTAAATAGTGCCCTCATTTGGTTTTATCAACCCTACGATCATGTAAAACGAGGTAGTTTTCCCGGCGCCATTCGGCCCAAGCAAGCCCACAATCTCGCCCTGCGATACGTTGAATGACACATCGTTAACAACAGTACGCTGTTTATATTTTTTGAGTAGATGATCTGCTCGTAGATTCATAAGCCCCCTCTAAATCTCCCCCGGTAGGGGAGACTACTATTTTATTGATAAAATCATTCAAAGCCCTCCCTACCGGGGAGGGTTTGGGAGGGGCTTACCCTAATCCCTTTTATATTCAATTGTATAGAACGTTTTTCGCGCCAAATATTTTCCTCAATGGTATAACAAATATCAAAAGGTACATCTTTTTTTATTTTATCCAGGTATTCGCCGTGGCCAAAGGCTATGCAGTCAAACATAGCCGAGCCCGGCTGCATCATCGTCATTTTGATATGGTTAGCGCCTACAAGGCTTGCGCTGCCGCAAACATATACATTTTTGCTGAGGAAAACCGGCGCCATGCTCTCCGGCCCGAACGGCGCGAACTGGTTCAACACCCTGAAAAACTTGGCTTCTATCTGCTTTAAATCCAGCTCAGCATCTATCAGTACCTGCTGTACCAATTGCTCGGGTTTTATGCTGGTGCTCACCACTTCTTCAAAACGGTGGATAAACGCCTCCACATTTTCAGGCGCCAGGGTCAATCCCGCTGCATATTTATGGCCGCCGAACTGGATAAGCAGGTCGCTGCAACCGCAAAGTGCCTCGTACAAATCGTATCCCACGACAGAACGCGCGGAACCTGCCACATGCCCGTTCGACCGGGTGAGCACAATGGTTGGCCTGTAATATTTTTCGGTGAGGCGCGAGGCTACGATGCCTATAACGCCCTTGTGCCAGTTCTCGTTAAATACAACAGTTGATTTACGGGCTATGAGCACTTCATCATTATCGATCATGCTCAGCGCCTCGTCGGTAATGGACAGGTCGTGTTCTTTACGTTCGATATTTTTTACGTTGATCAGCTCGCCTTTTATTTTGGCGCTGTCCTCGTTGCAGGAGATGAGCAATTCAACCGCATGTTTGGCATCATCAATCCTTCCTGCTGCATTTATGCGCGGGCCAAGCAGGAAAACGATGTCCGATATGGTATAATTTATTGATTTCCCGGCAACACCCATCAGCGTTTTCAGGCCGATGCAGGGGTTATTGTTCAGTTTTTGCAGGCCGTAGTAAGCCAGCACCCGGTTCTCGCCGGTGATGTGCACAATATCGCAGGCAATACTTACAGCCACCAGGTCAAAATAGCCACTTACTTCTTCAAACGGGATATCATTTTTTTTGGCGAAGGCCTGTATCAGTTTGAAACCTATGCCGCAACCAGATAATTCTTTGTATGGATAATTGCAATCCGTGCGCTTTGGGTCAAGTACGGCAACTGCTTTAGGAATTTCATAGCCGGGCGTATGGTGGTCACAGATAATAAATTCAACACCTTGTGTATAGGCGTAATCAACTTTTTCAACCGATTTTATACCGCAATCCAGCGCTATAATTAACGAAAACTCGTTCTCGGCAGCATAATCAATGCCTTTGGTCGATATGCCATAACCCTCGAGGTAACGATCGGGGATATAATACTCGATGTGCCGGTGATATTTTTTTAAAAAACTGTAAACAACGGCTACCGAGGTCGTTCCGTCCACATCGTAATCACCATAGATCAGTATCTTTTCGTTCGACCGGATGGCTTCTTCAATGCGCGCTATGGCTTTTTCCATATCCTGCATCAGGAACGGATCGTGCAGGTCGCTATAATCAGGCCGAAAGAAATGGCGGGCATCGTCGAAATTATCAATACCCCTCTGTACCAGCAGCTTGCTTAAAACCGGGTCGATGGTCAATTCAGCGGCTAAACGGCTTATCGCCTGTTCGTCCGCATTTTCCCTGATCACCCACCGTTTTTGCATTATCTTTGTTTGGTTTAAACAGTAAAGATAGTAAAATGTGCATATGAGAAGATGTGAAAATGAGAAGATGTGCGGATGCGGAAATGTGCAGATTTGCAGATAAAAAGTTAAATATCCATCTGCACATCCGCATATTTACACATTAGTTTAACATCTGCATATTTGCACATCCGCATATTTACACATTAATATAACATCTGCATATTTGCACATCCGCATATTTACACATTAATATAACATCTGCATATTTGCACATCCGCATATTTACACATTAATATAACATCTGCATATTTGCACATCCGCATATCTACACATCAAAAAAATGCATATCTACCCGCTAAAAGAAGGATCCTATTCGGTTGATGCCAGCAAGAAGTTCATCCCGTTCGATCCGGAAAAAGATAACCCGAAAGATCGCCCTGCTTCGCTATTTATACACGTTAATCCCTTTTTAGTAGAAATCAATAACGATCTGCTATTACTTGATACCGGTTTAGGTTTTAAGGATGATGATGGCGAATTATGGCTGCACAAACATATACGCAATGCGGGCTTTCAGCCGGAAGATGTTACTAAAATATTAATGTCGCACCTGCATTATGATCATTCCGGTGGGTTGGTGACCGAGCGAAACGGCCAACTTGTGCCAAGTTTCCCGAGGGCGGAGCATGTCATCCAAAAAAACGAATGGGAATTTGCATTAACCGGGAAATCATCATCTTATCACAAGGAAATTTTCGAGGCGCTGCAAAATACAGTGAATTTAAACCTGGTGGATGGCTCGGGTGAATTACAGCCAGGGATCAATTATGAGCTTTCGGGAGGCCATTGCCCTTACCACCAGGTATTCTGGCTTGAAGATGGCACCGATAAATATTTCTTTGGGGGCGACGAACTGCCGGAGCCGGAACAGTTATTACGAAAGTTTATTGCCAAATACGATTATGATGGCCGCAAAGCTATGCAACTGCGCGAAGAATACGGTAAAAAAGCTGCTGCCGAAGGGTGGACGTGTTTATTCTACCATGCCAAAAGGACAACCGTGGGGAAGGTAGCCTATGACGGCGATCACTTTACGATATATTAGTTATTAACCTCGTTCGATTCAACACTGAACATTTCCTTTATTTTATCAACGCTGAGGGGTTTTGAAATAAAGCTTTTTACCAGCGGGTATGAGCGGGCCTTGTTAATGTCGTTGCTGAAAACTGATGATGAGATGATATAAATCTTGGTTTTCCCAAGCGGATCGATATTCAAACGCTTGTATTCATCCAAAAATTCCCACCCGTTCATGATGGGCATGTTAATATCAAGCAAAATGTAATCAGGTAATTTGTCAGCACCTTTGCGCTGCATTTCAACCAATTGGTCAATTGCGAATTTACCATTCAAACAGGCAGTGATCTCTGCGTTGAATAATGCTTTTCTTATCAGTTTGATGGATATGAAGTTGTTAATTTCATCGTCATCAACTAATAAAATACTTACGGCCCGGTTGCTAATGCTCATAATTAATACAAATCAATACTCCTTATACGGGGCAAATAACCAAAAGGTTATATTCTTACAGGTTGTAAATGAAAAAATGTTTCTAATTGGTAGGTTAAATGTAGAAACAATTAATTGTAATTAGAAATAGGCAAGCCCCCTCTAAACGGCGCAGCCCTCATGAGCGCCTTTAAAAAATAAATTATTGCGAATAATCTCCCCCGGTAGGGGAGACTTTATTTTTGAATGATGAATATCGAATGCCCAATATCGAATAATGAACTTTTAACGTTCATTATTCGATATTCAATATTTGGTGTTCGATATTTCTCAAGCCCTTCCGTCAATTAACGAGAGGGCTTGGGCGGAGTTTTTTTAAGTTCCGTATTCCGGTGTGGTTATTTCGCTTTCTTCAAATTCATAATCTGTAAGCGGCGGGCATGAACAGATCAGCGTACGATCGCCATAAGTATCATTTACACGCCCAACCGATGGCCAGAATTTGAACGCAGCCACATAAGGCAGCGGGAATGCGGCTTTTTGGCGGGTATATGGATGTTCCCACTCATTGGCGGTAATCACGGCAGCTGTATGCGGCGAATTTTTAAGCGGATTGTTTACTTTATCTGATAAACCTTTTTCCACGTCATCAATTTCATGGCGGATAGCGATCATGGCATCGCAAAAGCGGTCAAGTTCGCTTTTTGGCTCCGATTCGGTCGGCTCAACCATTACTGTGCCAGCAACAGGGAACGAAACGGTAGGCGCATGGAAACCATAATCCATTAAACGTTTGGCTATATCGGTTACTTCAATACCGAAATTTTTAAACGAGCGGCAGTCCAATATCATTTCGTGCGCACAACGCCCGTGAATACCTGTATAAAGTACCGGGTAATGGTGCTCCAGGCGCGATTTGATATAATTGGCATTTAAAATGGCATAACGGGTAGCGTTGGTAAGCCCGTCGCCGCCCATCATAGCGATGTATGCGTGTGATATGATGAGTATAGAAGCCGAGCCCCATGGAGCAGCCGATACCGCGTGGATAGATTTGCCTTTATCGATATCAACCACAGCATGGCCCGGCAAAAATGGCACAAGGTGTTTGGCCACACCGATCGGCCCCATGCCCGGACCGCCGCCGCCATGCGGGATACAGAAAGTTTTATGTAAATTGAGGTGACAAACATCGGCACCGATATTGGCCGGGCTGGTTAAACCAACCTGCGCATTCATGTTGGCGCCGTCCATATACACCTGGCCACCGTTTTGGTGAATGATTTCGCAAACCTCGATGATCGATTCCTCAAAAACACCATGCGTTGATGGATAAGTTACCATCAGGCAGGACAGTTCATTTTTATATTGTTCGGCTTTTGCTTTCAGGTCGGCAACGTCGATATTGCCATTATCATCGCATTTTACCACGATGATCTTCATGCCTGCCATCGCTGCAGAGGCGGGGTTAGTACCGTGTGCAGATGATGGTATCAAAGCGATGTTACGATGGCCTTCGCCCCTGTCGTTATGATAGGCGCGGATAACCATTAGCCCGGCATATTCGCCTTGTGCACCGGCATTTGGCTGCAGGCTCATTGCCGCAAAACCTGTAATTTCGCTTAGCCAGTTGTTTAGCTCATCAAATACCTGCATATAACCGCCAACCTGGTCGGTTGGGGCAAACGGGTGTATCTTACTGAAATGCGCCCAGGTAACCGGCACCATTTCAGTAGTGGCATTCAGTTTCATGGTACATGAGCCCAGTGCGATCATGGAATGGCACAGCGAAAGGTCTTTTGCCTCCAATGACTTAATATAGCGCAGCATTTCATGTTCGGAATGGTGCGTATTGAAAAGCGGGTGCGTTAAATAAACAGACGTACGCTGTTGTTCAGTCGGGATAACGGTTTTAATATTACTTTTCAGCCCTTCGATATTCACCTCATTGGCGTTTCTGCCTTTTACTTTAGCAAAAAAGCGAACGATGGTTTTAATATCCTTCGGTGAGGTTGTTTCATCCAACGAAATGGTGGCTACTGAACCTTTATAATGAAAGTTCATTTCATTATTGAGGGCTTCGGCATGTATCGACCCGGCAAGTTCACCCAAATCAAATTTTAAGGTATCAAAATAAGCTTCATTCAGTTGCTTGTAGCCAAGTTCTTTTAATGAATCGGATAATAATACCGCCAATCCGTGTACTCTTTCAGCTATAAGCCTAAGGCCGTGCGGGCCGTGGTAAACGGCATACATACCGGCCATAATGGCCAGCAATGCCTGTGCAGTACAAATGTTCGAGGTTGCCTTATCGCGGCGGATATGCTGCTCACGGGTTTGAAGCGCCATACGCAAAGCATAATTCCCGGCGCTATCTATGGTGACACCGATGATGCGGCCCGGAATTGAGCGTTTATATTCTTCTTTAGTTGCGAAAAATGCCGCATGCGGGCCGCCGAAACCCATCGGTACGCCAAAACGCTGGCTGGTGCCCACTACTATATCCGCACCCCATTCGCCCGGTGGTGTTAGCAGCACCAGGCTCATCAGGTCGGCAACAACGGTCAGCTTTATGTTTTTTTCGTGTGCTTTGGTAGCAAATTCGGTATAATTATAAACAGCACCATCACCTGCAGGGTATTGTACGATAGCGCCGAACATATTTTCGGCCAATTCAACCGAGCGGTGATCGCCTATTTGCAGCTCGATACCATAAGGCTGCGAGCGTGTTTTTAAAATATCAATGGTTTGCGGGAAAACTTCTTCCGATACAAAGAAAATATTAGCTGTAGCATTTTTACGCAGGCTATATTGCATAAACATCGCTTCGGCAGCAGCTGTGCCTTCGTCAAGCAGTGATGCGTTGGCAATTTCCATACCGGTAAGGTCGATCACCATGGTTTGGAAATTTAACAGCGCCTGTAAACGGCCCTGGGCAATTTCGGCCTGGTACGGGGTGTATTGAGTGTACCATCCGGGGTTCTCCAATATATTACGCTGGATAACGCCCGGCACGATGACATCATAGTAACCCTGGCCAATATATGATTTGAACACCTTGTTTTTTAAAGAGGTTTGCTTAAGCGTATTGAGGTAATCGAATTCGCTTTTTGCGGGCGGCAGGTTAAGTGGTTTTTTAAGCCTGATCTGCGCAGGAATGGTTTGATCTATCAGTTCGTCGACCGACTTTACGCCGATGGTTTTTAACATTTGGGCGGTATCGGCCTCATTGGGCGCTATATGCCGCGACTGGAATTTTTCCTGGTAATCAATATTCAGCTTCATGTGTAATAATACGGTGCCAGTTATAAATTGCAAAGGTACAATTTTAGCAATGAGTAACAATGCGCTAACAAAGTATTGACAATGTATTTACAACATACAGAGATGAACTAGAGCGTCCATCTTTTCGAATAAAACAGCATCTTTAAGAAATATGAATATCGGCAGGTTTATATTTATTGCTGCGGTCTTTATCGCTTTTAAAAGCTACGGGCAAACCAAAATAATGGGATTGGTATCCGATGTGAATAACAACCCCATTGAACTGGCTACGGTAAAACTAAAGGAACTGAACCGGATAGCTATGACAAATGATTCCGGCATTTTCCGCATGACTTTACCTGCAAACCTAAAAAAGGATGGGGAAATAGCTGTTTTGGTTACCAAAGAAGGCTATCGGGATGCGGTAAAACAGGTAAGCATTTCAGACCAGTCAATTGTTGTTAAACTTATTTCATTAACAGTAGCAGATAGCGTTAAAACAATGGCGAAACAGTTGCCATCCGCTACTATAGATTACCTTCAAAACGCAATCGCAATTAAACAGAGCAAAGGTGCCTCTGCAAGGAAGATAGATCAAGATAATGCTAAGGATATAATAATGTACCTTGCTGATAAAAATGAGCCCATAAACATTGCCTGTATCGGAGGCGACCAGGAAGCATCCGGCTTTGCCGAACAAATAAGGGACTTTTTAACCCTTAATGGCTACAAAAAAGTTGACGAGGTTACCCAGGCGACGTTTGCGCGTTCAATAACGGGGCAGTTCCTTAACCGGGATAAAACAGGCGTTACGATAACAATAGGGCATAAACCGGCGGAAGAAAGCCGGTAAACAGTGACACCTGTAGATGGCCCTTTTGTCGGTAATGATTTTTTAATAAATTTAGCCTAATTATAAACACCATTATTTACTAAACCGTTTCATGGCAAAAGCTACTAATAAACCATACCTGTTTTGGTTGGGAATTATATTACTCGTGATACCCGGCCTGGTACACGCTTATTTACTCATGCCTTTTCCGGGCAGCCAGGATTTGAACGCCATAACGGTATCCTACTACCTGGAGAAAATCGTATTGCCGCTCCGCATTGCCGGAGGCCTGCTGCTGGTTTGGTACCTGTTTAAATATTATCGTAATAATTCAACATGGGGCAAAATAGCTAAGGCAATAGTGCTGATATTGTGCCTGGGCAGCTTTTATTTTACCGATGTAATGTTTAAGGCCGAAACAATGTTTAAAGAGCCGGAAACCATCATATTTGCCGATTCGGCCCATAGCAAAGTGCCGCTTGATTTTGTAGTGATCGGCATGGTAAATAATGGCGTGGCAAAAGCCTACCCGATTGTATATTTAGGCTACCACCATAAAATACAAGATAATATTGCCAGCGAACCTGTGCTGGTTACCTATTGTACCATGTGCCGCACCGGTAGGGTGTACAGCCCGATGATAAATGGTGTGCGGCAAAACTTCAGGCTGGTGGGGGCAAGGCATTATAATGCCGTTATTGAAGATGAAACCACAAAAACATGGTGGTACCAGGCCACCGGCAACGCTGCTGCCGGGAAATTGAAAGGCACTAAACTTAAGGAACTGCCATACGAACAAACTACCTTGCGTGCATGGTTAATAAAGCATCCCGGCTCGCTTATTTTACAACCCGACCCGCATTTTGTAAGCGATTATAACGATTTGAAGAACTACGACCGCCTGCAAGCAGTTGATAAAGACAGTACGCTTATAAACAAGGATACACTTGTAAGGAAAAGCTGGGTAGTTGGTGTGGTCATCAACGGGCAGGCCAAAGCTTACGACTGGCGGCACCTTTCAAAAAAGCATTTACTGAATGACAGCCTGGAGAAAACGCCATTGCTGCTGGCAATAGAAAAAGATAGCCTAACATTCCACGCATTTAACACTGCTGTAAACGGCAAAACTTTGCATTTCAATTTAAACAATAAGGATCAACTTAGCGACCAGGAAACGGCTTCGGTATGGGATTGGGATGGCTTGGCAATATCCGGCGTATTGAAGGGCAAACAACTTATAAAAATACAAGCCTACCAGGAGTATTGGCATTCGTGGAAACATTTCCATCCGAATACTTTATTTTGGAAGGATTAAATTACTAACGATCTTTATCTTTTAAATAGCGGCATCCAAACCAACGTTGACGTTATTACACCAATTTTTATAAATTAGCCCAATGGCATCGGATATTGAAATCATTATACGTTTTACGCTGGCGTTACTGTGGGGTGGGCTGGTAGGCGCCGAGCGCGAGTATCGCGGTAAGGCGGCGGGTTTCCGCACTACTATCATGATCTCTATCGGGGCTTGTTTTTTTACGCAGATGTCCATCGCTATCGGTGGTGCCGGTAATCCCGACCGTATCGCCTCAAACATTGTAACCGGCATAGGCTTTTTGGGCGCAGGCGTAATTTTCAGGGGCGAAAACCGCATTAACGGCATTACTACTGCCGCTACCATCTGGGCAGTTGCAGCCGTTGGGATGGGTATTGGCGGCGGGTATTATTTTGCGGCGGGCTGCGCCAGTGTGCTTATCCTTTTTATTTTGGTTGTATTGCCTTACATGCAGGCGATGATCGATAATTTTAACCAGTCGAAAGTAATTACCGTAAGGTACCCCAGGCAGGAAGGGCTTATTGAGAAATTTGAAGAGCAGATGCGGTACCATAAGATAAAATCCCAATTATTAAAACGCATTGTCGACAAGGAATATGTTGTGTTGTCGTGGTCGCTACAGGGCAGGGCCGAAAATATGGACAAGTTTATTGAAGCGTTTATGAAAGACCCTGACATTGAAAAAATGGAGGTATAATTTAATATCCTCCATTTTCTCTCAAATTTCATCAAGCCTAAAACTTATACGTTAGTCCTGCGCCGAATATCTGCTTTATCTGCGTAACAGAATGGTATTCCGTTATGCCGTTAGTCACAAACGGTATTTTTGCAAGCGGGTCCGAAACTATTTCAACACCAGCGTTTACGGTAACCAGTTTATTCACCTTCATATACAGGTTGGCTGTATAGTCGGTATATACGTTTTGCGGTTTGCTGAGGTAATTGCTGAACATTTTCAATATATTCTCGAATGCTATGTTTGGGGCGATGTTTATCTTGTAGTAAGCATCGAGCGAAGCACCAAATTCCAACAGGCTTTTGCTGCCCGGTGTTACGCCGAACGCGCCTATGGATGATAGCGTATCGTTATCCACCAAAGTAAGACGTACGGCGGCAGGCGAGATGTTTACCCTGAAATTGTCCGACTTTTTGTAAGCAAAACCAGGCCCGAAAGTAATATAAGCCGGCGCGAACGGCGCGGAAATAATGGTACGCTGATTACCATTATAGCTATAGCCATCAGTAAACTGCGACTGGAAATTCGCATAAAAAGTGTACAGCCAGTATTTAGCGGCCTGGTAACCTAATAAACTGTTCAAAATAATGCGGTCGTCGTTTTTGCGCCAGCCGGTGCCGGTTTGGTCGCTGAGGCCATAGCCAAGTATCACCTTGTTGTCCCAGCTCCATTTGTCTTTTTTGTAGTCGAAGTCGTAATCCATTACAGCGTTAACGGCAACAGAATTTACGCCGCCAGCCGACCAGTTTTTAAATGAACTTTGGTTAATAAGCAAGGTGTTTTGCCCGTGGATGGTCCAGTAATGCGTAGTGTCTTTTGCAGGCGGGGTGGTTTGTGAAAATGCCGCCGCGCTTAAACCGACCAGGAATGTTAATAGTAAGAGTTTTTTCATGCGATATTGGGTATTATGTTTTGAGCCTAATTTACAAAAACCGCGTTAAAAAAATGTTAACGTACCCATTTTTCACATGATTGATACATTCATTAACCGCAATGCCTTATCCTGTTTTTTAATAGTTAATTATTTCAAATTGATAGGTTAAGTATACAGTACTTTCATTTTGATAAATTTAAAAAGTATCAGATTTTCAATCATAACACGATTAATGTAATTGCAATTACATCTTTTCAATTATTATGCATGCATAATAATAATTTTTTAAACTTTTTATTTTTTGGCATGTATTTAGCTTAGAAAACACGTATGAAATATCTATCTAAACATAACAATTGAGTAATGACAACATTTTATCTGGTGCTGGAAATTGCAGCACTGCTGGGAGTGATCATATTCCCTTTATCAGGGCCTAAAAAGGTAAAAGCAAAAATTAAGACTAAGCGTAAGCCACAACTGAGCAAGTTATACGTAAACGAGAACGGTTACCTCGAATATATAAACGACGACAAAGACCATCATCTCCCGGTTCAATAAATTTTAGCTGAAACGAATTCTAAGCCCGCCGCAAGCGGGCTTTTTTTATTAAGCCCGGTGCCAATCGCCAACTTTTTGATAAGACTATTCCATATTTAATTCAGCGACAAAAAGAAACTTCGCAGAATTATATATTTATGCTCAGAAACCATCAATGGAAAAACCGGATTTTAACACCACCAAAAACAAAAGAGCAAACTGGCTAAACCTGGCTATTATGGTTGCCGCAATTATATTGGCTTTAGTGGTTTATTATTGGCGCAAGCCAAAAGCGGCTGTTAAGCTTGCTGTGCCGGTGAAGACCACCGCGTTTTTGCTGCAAAGCGTGCCGTGTAATTAGCTGTTGGTAATAGCACTAACCCACCAAACTGTCATTCAACAGCGTGACAATTTTGTTAAAAAAAGCGTCCGTCCGCTTGCTGTGCGAACACTTACGAACGCTTACCGGACGGCAACTTTCTTACCTAACCGTCATTGAGGAGTGAGCGGGCCAAGCGCGAGCACAACGACGTGGCAATCTCTGCGTTTACAAGTTGCAAACTTTGCCTCATCGCCTAATTGAAAAGAGTGTCACGAGTGAACAGCCCACATGCCAGCGCTGAACACTCGCGCTAAATTGGGCGTTTTGCAACTTCACAGAATGCACTCTCTTTAATTGCTGATTCGATATTAGTTTTTCTTTTGTTATTTTTGAAAACATAGATTGTTCCATTAATGAGTTATCCAGAGCAAATAAATAAACTTCTTAAGCCTGTAATCACTGAAAAAGAAATTGTTCTTGATTTATTTGCCGGTTGCGGAGGATTATCATTGGGCTTCGAATCAGCGGGATATAAAACTATTGGATTTGAAATGAATGTATCAGCATCAGATACGTACAACAACAACTTAAAAGGGAAGTGTCACGCAATTAAACTCGATACAGATTTTGAATATCCCAAAGCCGAAATAATTATTGGAGGGCCTCCATGCCAACCGTTTAGTGTGGGCGGTAATCAAAAAGGGATAGAGGATGCTCGGGATGGATTCCCCATTTTTATAGATGCCGTAAAAAAACTTCAGCCAAAGGTTTTCATGTTTGAAAACGTACGAGGTCTATTCTACTCCAATAAATGGTATTTTGAATTAGTTTTAAAAGAGTTACGAAAACTTGGATATATTGTAAGTTACAGATTACTTAATGCAGTAAGCTACGGAGTACCTCAAAATCGGGAAAGATTATTTGTAGTTGGACACAGAAGTAAATTTGAATTTCCCAAACCGGGCCATAAAAAATCGACGGTGGGCGAAGCAATTGGTGATCTTATGTACGAATTTTCTTTGGAAAGTAAATTTCTAACGCCATCTATGGATCAATACATTGCTAAATATGAAAAAGCGTCTTCTTGTATTAATCCAAGAGATTTGTATCCTGACAAACCGGCCAGAACATTAACTTGCCGTAATCTCGCCGGCGCAACTGGGGACATGCTGCGTGTCAGGCTTAAAGATGGTAGAAGAAGACGCATTACAGTTCATGAAGCGGCCAGATTACAAAGTTTTCCTGATTGGTTTAAGTTTATAGGGAATGAAACGTCGATGTTTAATCAAATTGGAAATGCTGTACCTCCGCTTTTGGCTTGGAATTTAGCTTGCGCGATAAAGGCATGTTATAATTCTAAAGAAGAATATAGTACTCATGAGATCCATCAAAATATCGCTCAAAACGAAGTTCTTACCTTATTTTAGTAAATGGAAGATTACCTGCCATCGAGCAAAAGGCCCCGGAAATAAAATTGCTGATAAATGAAGCGTTAGATATTCTGCACCACGCAGGAATCCCTTTCTCAGGAAAAGGTAGCCGAGCCGTGGAAAAAATGGCTATGGCGTTTTTAGCCGTATCAGGAGTTACAGGTGACTGGAAAAAGGCAATCGGGGCTTCTCAAAACAGACGGTTAAAAACACGAGAAATTATTAATTTTATTAACGAAAATTTCGAAGAAAATATTTCGTCTGGTTCGTACGATGACATCCGCAGAAAAGATCTGAAATTACCTGTTGTTGCCTTGCTTATTATTAATAGTGGTGATAAAGGGCGTGCGACCAATGATCCCACAAGGGGTTATGCTTTAGATGCCGGATTTGAAAAGCTAATTACGAGCTATAAAACAAACAATTGGGGGAAAAACCTGAAAGAGTTTCTAAGTGAAAGAAAAACGCTTACTGATATACTTGCGAGAAAACGGAACCTTGATCTTATTCCCGTTATGCTGCCAGGAAACAAACCTATAGTCCTTTCGCTAGGTGAACATAATGACCTGCAAAAAGCAATTGTAGATGATTTCTTATCACGCTACGGAAATGGTTGCGAAGTTCTTTATATAGGTGATACTTCTAATAAATCGCTCCACATGGAAACAGAAATGCTTCACGATCTTAAGTTCTTTGAACTCTCTCATGATGAACTTCCTGATATAATAGCTTACGACGAAAAGAAAAACTGGCTTTATCTAATAGAAGCAGTACATAGTTCAGGGCCAATAAGTGAAATAAGATTACATGAATTAAAATTACTGCTTAAAGATTGTCCAGCCGAACTTATTTTTGTTACTGCCTTTATGAATCGTGATACTTTCAGAAAATGGGTATCGCAAATTGCTTGGGAAACTGAAGTATGGATTGCAGATAACCCGGATCATCTTATACATTTCAACGGACATAAATTTCTTGGCCCTTTTTAATGTTTTCCCTCCAACTTTGGCGCGAGGTGTGCCGTGAATTACGAGCCTAAGTATAAAGGTAAGTAAATGTTGTACAAAAGATGGTAGTAGGCCTACCATGGTCGCTGTGCAAGCGGAGGCCGTAAACCGCCTCTCGGTGCTTGG